>Ga0209208_10001164_pt1 | contig 36689 bp, 30 predicted proteins | sample S1TSphfallax_3_FD_187694 | JGI IMG/M metagenome (GOLD analysis project Ga0209208, IMG submission 187694) | Host-associated microbial communities from peat moss isolated from Minnesota, USA - S1T2_Fd - Sphagnum fallax MG (SPAdes) (version 2) | ecosystem: Host-associated > Plants > Peat moss >...
GATGGGTTAAGCCTTGATCACGGGGTCGAGATAATTAATAGTAGGTGGCAGTGCACAAGGAGGAGCGGGCACGATCGCAGTTCTCATACAAAAACGCCGAGGGATGCCATGTCACGTAGCCGCAAGCGGAAACTTCTATCCAAGTGCCATAAATCGAATCGATTGTTATCGGCTTCCATCGCAGCGCTGTTAGCGACGCCGGCGGTCGCTCAAACCATCGACAGCACCTCTGACACCTCCCGGCCCTTGGACGAAATCATCGTTACGGCCACCAAACGCGCGCAAAGCATCCAAGACGTGCCGGTGAGCATATTGGCGCTGGACAGCACGACGCTCAACGAACATCAGGTCGTGAATTTGGATGACTACACCAAGCTGATGCCTGGCGTGAGCATCGATTCATTCGGGCCGGGACAGGCGGACATATCGTTTCGCGGAATCACCACCCGAACGGGCGCGCCGACCAGTGGCCTCTACTTCGACGATGTCCCCATCGGCTCCAGCGGCTCAAATCCAGCCGGCGGGGTGTCCGCCCCTGACCTACATTTTTACGACATCAATCGAGTCGAAGCACTTTCAGGCCCGCAAGGCACCCTGTATGGCGCCAGTTCCCTGGCGGGGACGCTCAAAATCGTCACGAATCAACCGGACACCAAGAAATTTGAGGCCGGCTATGACCTGCAGGGCGACAAGTTCGGCCACGGCGGCGGCCTTGGCGGAATGTTCGAGGGCTTCGTCAACCTGCCACTCAGCGACACCGTGGCGTTGCGTTTGGTCGGATTTTACGAGCGCGACGGCGGCTTTATCGACAACACGTTCGCTAACCGGACGTTCCTTCGACCGCACACCTTGGCGGATGGAACCGTCGAGAATGCGCCGCTCACGGTCAACAATGCGCCGTATGTCAAGAATGACTTCAACAACGTTGAGATTGACGGTGGCCGCGCGGCTCTCAAGGTCGATCTTACGGACAATTGGACCATCACCCCGTCTTTCATCGCTCAACAGACGCGAACCGATGGCGAGTTCCTCTACGACCCGACCGTTGGGTACCTGGCGCTCCACGATTTCACGGAAAACGATCGCCACGACACGTGGTACCTTGCTTCGCTTGCGGTTCAAGGAAAGATCAGCGATTGGGATCTGACCTACACCGCCGCGTACTTCCACCGGGGCATCGAGCAAACCGCCGACTATTCCTATTTCAGCGTGGCCTATGATAGTTATGTCGACTACAACTATCTGAAAGATTCCCTGGGTCGAGACATCAACCCTACTCAGGTCTACCATACCCAAAGTCGGGATAACCAGACTTCACACGAGCTTCGAGTGATTTCTCCTGCCGACGACCGGCTGCGCGTCACAGCGGGGCTGTTTTTCCAGGAGATCTGGGACCATGTCTCCGACGACTACGAGGTCCTCGGTTTGTCGCAGGCGGTCAATCCGTTCAGTGCGCCCGTCCCGGGAGCCAACCCAAACGACGTCTTTGCCGATTTCTCGAATGAGAAGCAAGTCAATGCTGCCGTGTTCTCGGAGGTTCAGTTCGACCTACGAAAGGACCTTACGCTCATCGCCGGCGTCAGAGGGTTTCACGCGTCCAACAACAGCGTTGGCTTCGCCGGCCAGGCAGCTTCCATCACGGCCGATTGCCCCGGTGCGGGACAGACGGAGCAGACTTGCCTCAACAACAACACCAGTTATAGCCAGAACGGTGAAACACACAAAGCCGGCTTGAGCTGGAAAATCGATCCGGGACATCTCGTGTACTTCACCTATTCGACCGGCTTCAGGCCGGGCGGCGGTAATCCAGGTTACGTCGCCCTGGGTCAGACGATACCGCCGACCCAATATTTGGCGGACACGTTGAGCAACTACGAGGTTGGCTGGAAAACGAGCTGGCTCGACCACACACTCATATTCAACGGCGACCTCTTCCTCGAGAAGTGGAAAAACATTCAATATTCCCTGCCCGGCATCTATGGCCTCTCCGCCATCGACAATGTCGGCAACGCCGTTTCCAAGGGCGTCGAAGGAAACATCGATTGGCGCATCGGTAATCATTTGATCCTGTCCGGCGCCGCGACGTATCTCAATGCCTATCTGACGACGAATTTTTGCAGCCCTGTGGATGGCTGCAATCCGGCCAACGGCGGTGCGTTGTACGCGCCAGAAGGCACGCCGCTCCCCGTGCAACCGCACCTGAAGTTCAATCTAACCGCAAGGTATGAAACGAAGCTTGCCGGTGCTGACGCATTCGTACAGGGCGGCGCCAATCATCAGAGCTCCACGACGAGCTATGTCACCACCATCGGCGAGCAGGAGCTCGGGCCGAATGCGGGTTTCACGACGGCGGATTTCTCGGCGGGATTCAAGTACGGCAATCTGAGCTACGAAGCCTTCATTCAGAACGCCTTCGACGAGCACGGCGTGCTCAGCAAAAATACCGTCTGCGTGGTCAGCGTCTGCGGCGCCTACGCGCGGGATTATCCGACTAAACCGCAGTTCTTCGGCGTCAAGATCGCACAGCGGTTTTAGTTCCGGATGGGCAACGCAATCCCTGCTGACGGCGGGTCGTTGCGGGCCCTGGCCGATCGACTCGTGCGCGAGGGTGACCTTGCCGCGGCTGACAGGGTGTATCTCGAGCACGTTGCGGCCGCGCAGAGGAATCCGGTGTTGATGCACGCGGGCAAAGCGCTCGTGGGCAACGACCTGGGCGTTGCGGAGCGCCTTCTGAAGCCATTTCTGCAGCAACATCCCACGGACGTCGCGGCGATTCGCATGCTCGCGGAGGTCGCCGGAAGAATCGGTCATTACGAGGACGCAGAGAATCTCTTGAGACGTGCCCTGGAGCTTTGCCCGAGTTTTGCCGCTGCGCGCTTCAATCTTGCGATCGTGCTGCATCGGCAACATCGCTCCACCGAGGCGGCGGCCGAGGTAGAGGCGCTATTGAACGAGGATCCGAATAGTCCGGCCTATCGGAATCTGCACGGTGCGGTACATAGCCGCCTTGGCAACTACAAGGATGCCGTCGGCCAATTCGAGCGAGTGCTGAAGATTCGTCCAGGCGATCCGTATTTGTGGATGAACTACGGCCATGCGCTCAAGACCATCGGACGTCGCGATGAGAGCGTCGCCGCTTACCGGCGATGCATCGCCTTACGCCGAAATCTGGGAGAGGCTTGGTGGAGCCTGGCCAATCTGAAATCCCGCGTGTTGACGGACGCGGACATCCAGGCGATGAATGAGATCCTCGCGGGCGAGAACTTGTCAGTTGCAAACCGATTGCACCTGCATTTTGCGTTGGGTGCAGCCCACGAAGATCGAGAAGCATGGGCCGTATCGTTCGATCACTACCTGCAAGCCAATGCGCTGCGTCGCTCGCAGATCCGCTATGACCCTGCAGAGACATGGGGCATTGCAACCCGGACATCGGCCCTCATGTCCTCCCACGGCTTTCGCGATCTGCTCGGCGCCGGTTGCGACTCGAGAGCCCCCATCTTCATCGTCGGGATGCCTAGGTCCGGATCGACCTTGGTCGAACAGATTCTCGCGAGTCACTCACTGATCGAGGGCACGAAGGAGCTCGCGGAAATCTCCTTATTGGCCGGTGCCCTTTTAAAAAAAACGAGCAGCAAAGGCGCGGGGCTTTATCCGGGTTCGATCGAATTGCTCGAACGTCCCGATATCAGGGCACTCGGCGAATCCTATATCCGCAGCAGCCGCATGTATCGGAAGACCGACAAGCCATTCTTCATCGACAAAATGCCGAATAACTGGCTTCACGTCGCCTTGATCTCACTGATACTGCCGAATGCCAAAATCATTGACGTGAGGCGCGAGCCGATGGACTGCTGCGTGTCCAACTTCAAACAGCACTTTGCGCGCGGTCAACACTTCTCCTATTCGCTGCCCGAAGTCGGCGAATTCTATTGTGCTTATGTGCACGCCATGAATGACGCCCAGATTGCCCGACCGGGCGCCATCCACCGACTGCACTATGAGAGTCTGGTCGATGACCTCGAAACGGAGGCGGGGGCACTCTTGGACTTTATCGGTGTACCTTTCGAACCCGCTTGCCTGAAATTCTGGGAGAATGAACGCGCTGTTCAAACTGCAAGCTCCGAACAGGTCAGACGACGCATCTATCGCAGCGGTCTGGGTCATTGGCGCCACTTCGCACCATGGCTCGGTATTTTGAGCGACACCTTCACCAAGCACGGTGTCGCTCACGGTTGATCGGTTGCGCCGTAGAGGCGCAGGTCCGACGTCGCGTGGTATTGGTCTATGAGGGTTTGGATCATTGCTTGACGGGTGCGCGCCAGGCTGACCTCGGTCAGCGGTCTGCGGCGAAGTTCAGACACCTCGCTGACGGTGTACGGTTTGGTGTCCTTGGGTACCGTGGCGCCGCCGAGAGTGAACACGACGTAGTTGAGCAAACCGGTCAGTGCCTCATCCGTCGTCATGGAAAAAGCGACGTTGGGCAGACGGACTAGATATCGTCGACCCTCCGGAAGATTCAAGAAAAAGCCCACGTGATCCTTGAGGTCGGGTACGAGCCTGGAGTTGGACGTTCCAGTCAGGCCGTGGCAGCCGCCGCAATTGAGCAGGTAATTGACGCGAGGTGACAGCACTGGGCTATCCTCCGCGCGGATTGACGCCGGCAGTCCCACAAGCGTCAGCCCGAAGACCCATAACACCCATTGAAGACACCGGGCGATTTACTTTGCCTCGCCGACCATGGCCGCGGTCGAGCAGTGATACGTGGCCGATGCATTGCCGAAGCACCAGATGATGTCGTTGTTCAGAGAGGATCGGTAGGTCGGCATCTCGCGATCGGTGTTGTCGCACCAACAGGATTTACCTGCGGCGCACGCGGGCTTACCGCAGCAGTCCCGGTAGGCGATGACGAACGCCTTCCCGTCCTCCGGGTTGACGCACGTGCCGATCCACGAGATCGGCGACGGCTCCGCGCCCGGCGGGCACGTATGACTTCCCCCACCGCAGCAACTGCACAACACACCGTCGGAGCCGCAGTACTTCCAGTAATTGCACTTGGTGTCGTCGGTTGTCTGAGCGTGCAGTTCAAAGTCGGTTTTCGCCGCGACGGAGTTTGGTTCAGCGGCCCTCGCGGTCCGCGCCACCGGCAGCAAGGGGAACGCGGGCGCCGCCAGCAGGGCGAGGCCGAGCTTCGAGAGAAAGCCGCGGCGCGAAGAGAAGCGGGCCAGATTGCGGGTTAGCTGTTCACTCATTTTGTCGAAAGGTGATGTCATCGCGCGGCCTTAGCCTCCGCCATGAGATAAGATTGCAGCGTCGCAAAGCCGCTCTCTTTGGCGATAATCAGGCTCTCGAGGTGCTCTCGACTGTTGACCAGCCCCTTGGCCGAAATCAGCCCCGCGTTATCCAACAGCACCGCGTAGGGCAGCTTGTCCACCCGGTACGCCAAGCCGATTTCCGGTCCGTTGACGAAGCGCTTGGCGTCGATGCCGAACCGCGCGACGAGCTTGTTCTGTTCCGCGGCATCGCCGTCGCCGACGAAGAGCACCTCCAGACGTTCGGTTTTCGTGAAGTCCTGCGCAACAGGAATGAGCTGTTTACAGATCGGGCAGGTCGGTGAGACAAAGAGCATCAGTAGCGCCCGTCCCGCGGCGAGACTGCCGCCCACCGTGACCGCGTTGCCGGCCAGCGCACGAACTTCCAGCTTGGGCGAGGGCTCGCCGACACCGGGACCCGAGCCGCCGACCAGTGCGCCGGCCGGCGCGACGCGCTCATGCAGTATTCCGACCTGACGCGCCAGCGCGAGAACCGTGACGGCGAGGATGATCACCACGCCCCAAAGCAGCCAAATCGACAAAGTCATCGCCGTCATTTTCCCTCTCCCGTGGCAAGCGCACCGCGCAGCCGCCAGGCCGGCACCACGCTCCACAATATATTCAGGGTCTGTAATAGCAGGAACAAGGCGCTGCCGATCACCAGGGCCTCGACCGTGCCCGAGCTCGGCAGTGAGCCCACCGGTACGGCGGCGGGTATGGCCAGCAGCAAAGCCAATCCCAGATTGCGCGCCACCAAAGTCAAGCTCAGGGTTTGCCTGAGCGCGCTCTGGAAACAGCCGCAATCGATGTGGCGCCGCCCGCGCCGGATGTTGATGGCCATGGCAGCGGCAAACAAAATCAGCAAAGTCATGGCACTCACTTCAGGCCCCATGGGCGGAGCGAACAGCAATGCCGCGGCCACCGCGGCTTCAACCAGCGGCAGCAACAGCGCGAACCCGGGCACCGCGATCTCCGGCAGCAGTCGATAATTAGCCACCACACCTTGGAAGGCCAACCGGTGGCGAATCTTGCCGAGCGCAGCGGTCAGAAAAATGAGCGCCACGAGGACGCGGATGGCAAGGGCGATCTCACTCATGAGGATTTCCTAGTTGCCGGTTACCTGAACGGATTCGCCGCCCGCGGCTTCGATCTTGCGCAGGATTTCGCCGCTGCCGGCGTCCATGACCACGTCACCGCCGCCGTCGTCGTTGACGAGATAGATCAGCGGCTTGTCCGAGTCCTGGGAGACTCCGATGGTTGCGTAGAGTGGCGGCCGGTCGCCGGCGAGTCCGCTGGTGGGAATCGGCTGTAGAGGAATGCGCTTGAGCAGTTTTTGGGTGTGGGTGTCGAGCACCCACACTTCCGTGCCACCCTGCATGTGGGTCCAGTAGGTGCCCATGTGCATCAGCACGAACAACCTTCCACTCGCCTTGTGATAAGCCGCCGGTTGGGCACCACCCGGGCGCCAGGCAAGCTCCTGTACTGCCGTGCCGGCGGGCGCAAAGCCTGCAGCCTGTTGAATGGACCACGGCTTGTCGATTGCCGCGCCCGGCCCCAGTTTGGCCGGATAGACCAGCCCCGTGTAGGAGAGGAAAAGCGCCTTTCCCGTCGATGGATCGATGAAGCTGTTCTCATAGATCGGATCATTGGCGGCATCGAAGAACGGTTTGCTGTGGGTGACGGCGGCTTGCCCCGGGGTACCCAGATCGACCATGGCTAACGAGCCGTCGGCGCAAAGCGATGCAAAATTCGAGGCTCCCCACGGGAAGATCAGCGCGCAGCCTGGGATCTCAACAGTGCCACCGACCACCTGCTTCTTCAGATCGAGCCACACCACGGAGGACGTCGGGAGCATGATGTAGACGTAGGCTTTCGAGCCGTCGGCGCTCAGCTGAAAATTGTGCAGCTTCTCGCCGACCAACGCACGCCCCGGCAACGGGATCTCATTCACGAGGTTCAGCGTCTTCGCATCCCAGATCGACACGAGGTCCTGACGCTGGCCGCGCGAACCGTGTGTCCAATAGGTTTCGGATACGAAGAAATTACGGTTATCCGGGGCAATCGCCAGGTTGGCAACATAGCCGGCTGGAATGCTGCCCTCCATCTTGCCCGAATCGGCATCGAAGATGCCGAAGTAGGGCGTGCGAAAGCCGCTGACGAAGAAGCGATGCGGCCCGTTTGGTTTGAGCGTGGCCACGTCACTGACATCGGCTTCCGGCGCGCCTCTCGCGATCACGGGAGAGGCGGCGAACAGCACGCAGGCCATCGAACCCGCGGCAAGCAGTCCTTTGCAGACATGATTTATCAAGATCTCTCCCGGCATCCCGCATGCAGGCTTCGAACGAGCAAGCTCATTTTTACCGTGTGCCCTGGGCACTGACAAGGGTGGACTGCAAAAATCGCTCACGGTCAACCGAAGCGGAGGGGGAGGGCGTGCCTGGCCATAGATCGATTATCCTTCGGCGACTTCACAAGAAGGAGGATATGACGCGTGGATATTGCGGTGATGGGGGCGGGGGCTGTCGGCTGTTACTACGGCGCCATGTTGGCGCAGGCCGGACATCAGGTGACGCTGATCGCGCGGCGGCACCATGCTGAGGCGATTGAGAGGCATGGGCTGATCCTGGAGCGCCAAGGAAAATTGGCACATGTGCCAGTGCAAGCCAGCGCCGACCCGGCGGCCATGTCGAACTCATCGCTTATCCTGTTCTGTGTCAAATCCAATGACACGCTGACCGCAGGTGCCGAGATGGCGTCGCACCTGAGGCCGGACGCGCAGATATTGAGCCTGCAGAACGGTGTCGATAATGCCTCGCGTCTAGCTGCGCAGTTGGCACGCAATATTGAACCGGCCGTGGTCTATGTGGCGACCGAGATGGCCGACGTCGGACATGTACGGCATCATGGCCGCGGCGAATTGGTTCTAGGGCGGTCGTCCGCAAATACTGCGCTCGCTGAGATTTTTTCGGCCGCTGGGATTCCAACAGTCATATCCGACAACGTCATCGGCGCTCTTTGGGCCAAGCTCGTGCTGAACTGCGCCTATAACGCGCTCTCCGCCGTCGCGCGGCAACCTTACGGACAACTGGTCGAGGCGGCTGGCGTGAACGAGGTGATCCGCGATGTAGTCGAGGAATGTCTCATCGTCGCCGCTCGGCTGAACATCGAGATACCGGGCGATATCTGGGCCGCGGTGCGACAGATCGCTGCAACCATGCCGACACAGTATTCATCGACGTCGCAAGACCTGACCCGCGGCAAGGCGACGGAGATCGATTATCTCAACGGCTACATCGTGCGGCGCGGCAACGATATCGGTGTGCCGACACCCGCCAATCGGGTCTTACACACGCTGGTGAAGCTACTGGACGAAAACGGCAACGTGAACGCTGTCGCGTCCGGAGCGATTGTCCGCTATAGTCATTGATGATCTCGCCGTCATGTCATGAGTGAACAGATCCACGGAGGAAGTGTGCTAAGAGCCGAGACCATCAGAAATCAACATGCGGATATGTTCACCTTCGTTCAGGGCGATCTCGCGGCGACCGCCACGGTTTGTCATCGACCCGAGGAGACCTGTCCCGAGAGTCTCGTCTACCTCAGCAACCCAAGACAGCTTGAAGCCGTAGCGAGCCCCGACGCCGCAATCCTGATCCTGCATGAAGATTTACTGCCGTTCATCGATGCCGACCAAGAGTGGCGTGGCTGTCTATTTTCCGTGTCTGAAATCCCTGCAGCGATGGCGGCGCTACTCAAGTATTTCGATCGAAAGACGGAGCGTTTCGCGCAATGGGGCGAGCGTCATCCAACGGCCGTCGTTCATGCGACCGCGATCATCGGCACCAACGTCAAGCTGGGACCTTACTGCGTCATCGGCGCAGACAGCGTCATCGGCGATGACTGTTTGATCGGCAGTCATACCGTGATCGAAAACAAGGTAAAGATCGGCGCGCGTACCATTCTGCACCCTCATGTCTTCATAGGCTCAGCCTGCGAAGTCGGCAGCGACTGCGAAATACACCCTCATACGAGCGTCGGCAGCGACGGCTTCGGCTTCGCGATCGATAAATGCGGCAAACCGCGCAAAATACCGCAGCTCGGCAACGTGGTCATTGGCGACGAAGTCGAAATTGGCAGCAACTGCGCCATTGACCGTGCGACGCTCACCTCGACGTACATTCGTTCCGGCGCGAAGCTCGACAACATCTGCCATATCGCACACAACTGCGATCTCGGCGAGAACGGTTTGTATACCGCGGGATTCATGATGGCCGGATCGACCACGATCGGCCGAAGCTTCATGACGGGCGGCAACAGCGTTGTGTCGGCGCATTTGACCATTGCCGACAATGTTTCCTTGCAGGGCAGATCCAACGTCACGAAGAGTATCACCCGCCCCGGGGCTTACGGCGGTTATCCCTTGCAGCGGCTGCAGGATGCGCTGCGCACCGCGGTCAACATCGCGAATCTCAGCGAGATGCGACGGGACCTGAAAAGAGTCATGAAACATCTCAAACTGGCCGCATCCACCGAAAGTTGCCAAGAGTAGCGGTTGACGATTGACGGCCATCGGCAACGCTGGCACTGTTTCTTTGCCGTCGAGAGACTTCCTCGGATGGGAGAGATGTAAACAGTGCCAATAAAACCCGCACCGGAAGCTGCGGCCCATTCCCGGCCCGCTTTGAAGCCTTTGCGTCACACCGCGCTGGTTCGTTCGACCCATTGGATCACCGCATTGGCCTTTCTCGGTCTGCTGGTCAGCGGTATTGAGATTGTGATCTCCCATCCACGCTTTTATTGGGGCGAGAACGGCAATGTGCTGACGCCGGTGTTGTTCAAGCTGCCGATCCCGTCGTCGAGGGCGTTGGTGCCAACCGGCTACGGGTACGTGTTGCCGGATCAGAACGGTTGGAGCCGGTATCTGCATTTTCAATCCGCGTGGCTCGCGGTATTGACCGGCTTGGTCTACGTCGCCGCGGGGTTCACATCAGGCCATTTTCGAAAAGATCTGCTGCCGCGTGCCGAAGACGTTTCGTGGCGCGCGCTCGCGGGCAGCATTGGCGGTCATTTGCGCTTCGTGCGGCCAGACCCGGCGGAGGCCTGGTCCTACAACCTGCTGCAACGCCTCAGTTACCTCACTGTGATCTTTGCATTGGGTCCCTTGGTCGTCTGGACGGGGTTGGCGATGTCGCCGGCATTTACTTCGGCGTTTCCGGCAAGCGTGAACTTGCTGGGCGGGCGACAATCGGCGCGTACAGTGCATTTTTTCGCTGCTGCGTCGCTGCTGTTGTTTTTTTTGGTTCATGTTGGGATGGTTTGGTTCGCCGGTTTCCGCAGCCGCATGCGCGCCATGATCACGGGCCGGATTGATGGACCTGCGGAGGACGCATGACCGATCTGTCGCGACGCAAGCTAATCAAGACCGGAGTTGCTGCTGCTACAGGCATCGCTGGCTTGGGTGTTGGCACAGTTTTGGCGAAGAACTACGGGCTGATCCCGCCGGATTGCGGTGGAATCTGGGGTGTCGGTGAAACGCTGAATTATGCCGCTTACCGACTGCTGACCAATCACTCGATGGCGCGTGAATTCGAGCGAAGTGAGATTTCGGCAAAGCCCCTTGCCAATGAAATGCCGCCTTTGACTGACGAGTTCAAAACACTGCAAGCCGGTGGTTTCGCGGACTGGCGGCTCACCATCGACGGAATGGTCGATCGGCCCGGAACGTTCTCTTTGAAACAGCTAAAAAGCTATCCTCGGCGAAGTCAGATCACGCAGTTGGCGTGCGAGGAAGGGTGGTCCTATGTGGCCGAATGGACCGGTGTGCCTCTCTCGCATGTACTCGAGGTGGCCGGCATTCAGCCCAAAGCGAAGTACGTCGTCTACTTCTCGATTGACCCAGATTGGTGGGACAGCATAGATATGAGTGATTCATTGCATCCGCAGACTTATCTGGCCTATGGCATGAACGGCGAAGACCTTTCCGTCGGAAATGGCGGGCCGTTGCGCATGCGGGTTCCGCGGCAACTTGGCTACAAGAACGTCAAGTTCATCACTCGCCTTACGGTGACAGACGATCTGAAAAAATTCGGCAAGGGCTTGGGTTCGGCGTCTCCCGAGGGTGGATATTCGTGGTTCGCAGGGGTTTGACCCATTCATACCTGCATGCGGCGCGGAAAAAAATTAACGAATTGCGCCGCTCAGTTAGGGAACGGCGCAATTCGTTGCAGCTGACAAAATGACAAGTCTGGTTCAAGGCCCGCGTGGCGCCGCTAAGTCACTGGAAGCCCCGCACTTTCAACCACCAGTATCTCGGCGGTGGCCCAATCCTCGCTTTCGTGGCCCGGGACAAAATCACGACTCTCGGCTAAATGATATGCCGTCAGTTGGATGAGATCATGATGTTGCTTTGCCGTGTAGCGTGTAGCGATCTTTCTATCGACCTTCACCAAGGCCGTTGAATTTATTTCCGGCACCGCGCCGGACGGCTCAATGAAAGAAGCGTTGTGTACTGATTCCGTCGACACCGTTGCAGGTCGCCTTTGAGTCGCCATGAGGGAGTCTCCTTGTGGATGGTGAACAACCAGGGATAAAGGGCGGTTTTCGGGTCAATAAATCATGGTTGTATGGTCAACCACGGTACGCACGCCGGGCGTTCCCCAGGCGGTGTTGTGAGCCAATTCCCGTTCCGACCAGCTGTGCACCTTGCCTGTCAAAGTGACATCGGTTCCGCGGACACTGACCGAAATCTCCTGTGCATCCTTCTGCGCACGCCGCTTCAGAGCCGCCTCGATATCCGCTTTGATAACCGGGCCGGATACCTTGGTCTTGATGGCAATTTGATCGCTCACGCCGCTGACGCCCATCAAATAACGAATCGCGCTAGTTGCTGCCTCACGTTGATACTGCCATTCGACTTCACCAGTCAACGTTACCCACCCGTTCTCCACTTTTATCTTGACCGCATCTTTAGGCAGGTATGTGGTCCATTGGAGGACGTTCTCCGCCGACTGTGCAATGTCCGCATCGGTACGATTGTTCGTTCCTACCAGTTTGACGTCCATTTCCACCGCAAGCGCTTTGACCCCGGGGACTCGCTGCGTCGCACGCTCCGCGTCGTACTTTTCCGCGTAAGTGTTGACATGACCGGCCAAGGTGACGATGCCGTCTTTGACCTCCACGCCGATCTGGGCCGCATTGATCGACGGCTCCCACTTCAATTCCGCCAGAACGTCCTGCTGTAATTGTGTATCGGATTTCTTCACGTTTGATCTCCATCTGTGCATCGGAGAGGCAGTCTGCGCCACAATGAAGGAACGGTCTGTCGTCATCACCACTAGGGGCATGCATTACACCATCGTCGACGCCACGCGCTGCCGCGGCCCGTATGAACGGTTAGAAGCGTCCAGCGGTGTTTACCGTGCCGTAACTCGCAGCGTCGAAAACGCTACCGATGTCACGCAGCATCACGAAGGAGAGGAGAAGGATGCCGACCACCGCGGCCGCCGGCAGCAGTGCGATTTTCTTTCCGACGGTCATCATTAGGTGTTTCCTTAGATCGGCACGCGATGCGGTGCAACTTGTTCCGGCACACCGAGGCTAACGGCCACGCAGGGGTTAACTGTAGCGATCAATGCGTAGTTACTAAGGATAAACACCTATGTTGCAACACCAATCTATTCTTGGCTCTCTGTGGGAAGTAAGCATTCCAACTGGCCGAGAGGGTCCTCCACTAGTCTGGGCAAACCTCCGTCGAGCCGGCGAATGAACAATTCAGTCGGGGCGATGATTCCTATTTTGAATCGCTTCTTGGTCACAGCTAAGAGCTTTACCTCAATTGGTCCCTTGGCGAAAAGATCCGAAATTGTCAGTGTCGGATCCGTGTCATTCGAGAGCTCAATCAGGAGCGAATCATTCACACCGCGGCTGACAACTAGCATATTGGATACCTCCTTCAAGGCTCAACAGAGCGGAATTCTTGATGCGATTGATAAGTATCGACCGACAACGACTAATCTTGATCTGGGCGATGCCCAACGGCACGCGGTCGGGATTCGTTTCAAACATGTGGCGTTTTTATTACAGTTGCATGACGCGTGTGAGCGGCGGCTGCTGCCGCACTTTGCGCTGGTGTGTCGTCGTGGGGCCGTGACAGCAGCCTATGCGAAATGGGTTGGTTTGCAGTCGACGAGTCGCTTCGAGCGGCGTACGATTTATGGATGCGGACCTTTCAATTGCCTGCCGATGAGTTGGAATATGTGGTGCTCGCAAAGCTGTGGGAACTCCGTGCGGCGTCGGTGCGTGACGTGTACGCACAACTCGATACGCCCGAGCCCTTGGTCTACACGACGATCGCGAAAGTCATCGATCGACTCCGCGGCAAGGGCCTCATCGAGCGCAATCGAGAAGGCAAGGCGTTTGTGTATCGCGCAAGAATTGCGCCCCAAGAGGTCGAGCGTGCGCGTGCTGAGGATGCGGTGAGCCGACTTCTTGGTCCCTCGCCGCGTTCTGCAGTGGCTGCATTGGTCGACGCGGTCGATGCGGTCGATCCTAGGCTGCTCGATGAGCTTGAACGCGCGGTGACTGCACACAGGAGATCGAAGCGTGGAACGTGAATCTCTGTTGGCGATACTGATCGTTTTCTTGGGTGGGCTGGCCTTGCAATTATTCGCAAAATGGCCGGGCCGGATCAGTGCGCGGGCCGGGTCACGACCCTTGGAGCGACTACAGTACCTGGCTGTCTGGTGGCCAGTCGCACCGGCATTGACCGTTGCGGCATGGCTTTGCGGATGGGCGCTATCTCAACCTGACCCGGTTCCGGCACGCGTGGGGCGTCTGCTTTTCGTTGCGGCCGTACCGTTCGCGATCGTCGCGGCGCGCGCGCTGCTGCGGGCGCTATGGTCGCTATGTCGTTCACCGCGCCGTTTTGGGATCGCGACGATCGGGTTGCTGAGACCTCGTATCGTAGTCGCACCTGAACTCGAACAGACGCTGGATCCGCGTGCCCTGCAGGCCGCTCTGGCCCACGAACGCGCCCACGTCCGGCACTACGATCCCCTGCGCATTTGGTTGGCGCAATTTGTCACCGATCTGCAATGGCCCTGTGCCTCCGCGCGTACACGGTTCACACGCTGGCTCACCAGCCTGGAACTCGCGCGCGACGACGAGGCTCGCGCTGGAGGAGTCGAGGGCGCCGATCTTGCAGCGGCGGTTCTCGGCTCACTGCGCTATCAAATGAGATTCACCGGCGCAGTTGCGACCTTGATTGGTCAACCGGAGGCGCTGTCGGCGCGAATTGCGCGGCTTCTGCGGCCGCTACCGCCGACGGCGACGGGAGAAGAGCCGCCCTATCATATCGTGGCCGGCGGATTGGCCACCGTTTGGGCACTCGCCATCGCGTTAGGTTTGTCGTGCGGAGAGCCGCTGATCGGTTCCCTCCTTGCTCTGAGCTATTGACGCATTGCTGTGATTCGCTCGCCATGATGTTTCGGGAATGACCCCGGGTCCTACTGATTGTCCACCGACGGCGGAGCCCGTCACGGCATTGCTCGAACTTGCGGTAGAAGCGCTGCGAGCCGGTCGGCCGGCCGACGCGATCGTACCCTTGCGTCAGGCGGCTCTCCTCAGGCCGCAGGCGGCGATGATTCATCACGATCTGGGTCTCGCATGCCTCGAGACGGGGCTTGTGCAGGAGTCCGTGGATGCGTTCCGGCGCGCCTTGGCGAGCGAGCCGAGTTCATCGGATGCGGCCTTCCGTCTGGGAACCAGCCTCGAGAGACTGGGTGATGTCGGCGGGGCGTTGGTGGCGTACCATCGCGCCACGGAACTCAATCCCTCGCTAACCGAGGCGTGGTATCGAGCCGGCGCGTTGGTGTACACGTTGGGTCATCGCGATGAGGCGATCGCCTGTTTCGAGCGTGCGGCGGAGTCGGGATCCAAGACGCGTTTCGGGCGACTGGGTGCCGCACGCGCACTGCTCACGGCAGGTCGCGACCGGCAAGGCGAGCGCGCATTGCGCCAATGCGTCGCGACCGATCCCGATAACCCACTGGCGCATGACCTCCTCGGCAACCTGCTCGCCGAGGCGGGACATTTCGAGGAGGCTGGCACCTGCTTCACCCGCGCGATCGCTCTCGCACCGCTGTTGGCGGGAAGCTACTACGATCTCGTCCGCTGCCGGCGCATCGTTCCTGCCGATGCGGCGCTCGTGGCACAGATGGAGGCTGCGCTCGGCACGCCCGGCCTCGACGTGGAGCCGCGCATTCGCATCCATCTCGCGCTTGGCAAGGCAGCCGACGACCTCGGCGAGTACGAACGCGCCATGCACCACTTCGACGCTGCGGACACGGTTCGTTGGGCCAGCCAGGTGTTCCCTGCGGAACAGTTCGACCGGGAAGTGACGCAACTGATCGAGCAGACGACTCCCGACCTCGTCGCCCGTGCGCCCCACCTGGGGACTGCCGATCCCACCCCGGTGCTGATCATCGGCATGCCACGATCCGGGACGACCCTGGTCGAGCAGATCGTCTCCAATCACCCCGATGTCCGTGCGGGCGGCGAGCTCAATTTCTGGGCCACGTGCGGCGCCCGCTGGCATGACGCCGGTGCGGCGGGAAAGGAGATGAAGTTCCTTCGCGGGGCCGCGTCCAATTATCTGCGGTTGCTGAAGGACTTAGGTCCCAAGGCAGTCCGTGTCACCGATAAGAACCCTTTCAACTTCCTCTGGGCGGGACTCATTCATCTGGCATTACCCAAAGCAACGATCATCCATTGTCGACGCACCGCCATCGACACCGCGCTCTCGATTCACCAAACTCTGTTCCATCCCAGCCTCGCGTTTCCGACCGGGGGCGACAAGCTGGTCGCCTATTTTCACAGCTACCAGCGTCTGACCGAGCATTGGCGGAGGCTCCTGCCACCCGAGCGTTTCATCGAGGTCGATTACGAAGAACTTACGCGAGATCCCGATCCGGTGATTCGTGGTCTCATCGCAGCCTGTGGATTACCGTGGCATGACGCGTGTCTGCGCCCGGATCGCAATCCCCAGTCAGTGAAGACGGCGAGCCGCTGGCAGGCGCGGCAACCCATCTACCGAGCGTCCGTGGGGCGCTGGCGGCGCTATGAACCCTATCTGGGAGCGCTGCGTCCCTTGCTCGGCGCTGAGTCGGGTGCAGTTCACATTTCTGCAGCATTCCTGTAATGAACTGCGCGTACGCTCAGGGTAATCGTTGTTACGACAGAGGTCGTAACCCGCGGTCCGGCTCGAGTCAAGATTTAATGGAGATGAAACGTGGCGCGCAAGAAAAATCTCGCGAGAAATGCAGTTCGAACGAAAAGGCTGAACCCATTGACCGGCCTCGTCGCCTTAGGGGTCGCTTCGTCCGCGATCGCGGCAGGTTCCGACCCGTTTCCGACCTTCGTGCCGGGACCGCAAAAAAATAGCTCCTACATCGTCGCCAGCGGTCAGGTGCTGACGCCGGCAGGCAAGCAGATCAATCTCGGCGAAACGCGAGCCAAGTCGATTGCGCTGCATCCGACGTTGCCGATCGCGGCGGTGCTCACCATCAGTAACTGGTCAGGGAATCCGGCTCCCAGCACGGTGCAGGTGTTCAGCACGATCTCCGGCGCGGTATTGCAGACCTATACACCGCCAGCGAGTGCAAGCGGCAGCTTCCACGGCATCGCTTTCTCGCCCGACGGGACCAAGCTGATGTTCAGTCAGGACGAGGAACCCACGTACACCACGAGCTACATCGCGGTAGCAAGTGTCGACGCGGTCGGCCAGCTGAGCAATTACGCGGAAGTGTCGGTACCTCCGACCAACAGCTTCATTTCCTGTTTCCCGAACAGCCCACTCGGCAACTACGCGGCGCCGTGCGGCGTGTTCTACACGGCATATTCTTCGAATCCCAGCGGCGTGGCTTTCTCTGCGAACGGTCATAGCGCCTATGCACTTTTGAACGCCAACAACACCCTCGCGCAGATCGACCTTTCGAGCAAGACCCAGGGCGCGCAGATCCGCGTCGGCAACGCGCCGCATAGCATTCTGATCGATGGGAGCACCGCCTACATTTCCAACGAGGGCGGTCGGGTCGCCAACGCGGCGGACTTCACGATCTATTCCGACGGCACGGAAATCGTCGCCGATTCGGTGAACGGCTCGTCAGTGACCGGCACGGTGTCGGTCGTAGACCTCAACACCTTCACGGTAGTCAATACGATCGAGAGCGGCATCGGTCTGCACCCGACTGGGATGGCCAAATATGGCAAAGGTATTCTGGTTGCAAATGCCAACAGCGATACCCTGTCCCTCATCAACACCGACTCGCAGCGGGTGGCGCGGACCATCGACCTCGGGCTGCCGATCAAGATACCGGGCGAAAAGCATTCAGCCTATGGCGCCGCTCCGGTCTCCATCGCGGTCGACGAGAAGGCTGGGATCGCTTATGTGGCGCTCTATAAGGCCAACGCTATCGCGGTCGTCAAGCTACAGGACTGTGATCAAGAGCAGTGGGATGATTCGCCGCACGAGACCGTGCTTGGCATGATCCCGGTCGCCTACGCACCGTCGTCGGTCGTATTCGACAAGCGCAATCATCAACTGATTGTCGCCAACGACAAGGGCATCGGCACGACAATTGCCGGCTTCCCGGAAGAGCTTCTGTTTAGTGACAGTCCGACTGGTTATCCTTCGCTCGTCAACCCCGGGGACGCACTAGCCACCGGAAACTGGTCCCACGCCGAACAGGGCACGGTCAGCCTGGTTCCGCTTCCCGATGAAAAGAAGCTGCAGACATTGACCGCCGAGGTCTACCGGAACAACCACTGGGACCTCATCGAGAATATCGAATCAGCATCCGGCGGCGACCCGCACAAGAAGCCGGTTGCGCTCCCGGCCAAGATCGGCGATCCGTCGCTCATCAAGCATGTGTTCCTCATCATTCGGGAGAACCGCACATACGACCAGATTCTGGGCGACATCTCAAAGGCCAATGGCGCAAGCGACTTGGCCATGTTCTCGCAGGATCATCCGAATGACCACGCGATCGTGAGCCGCTTCCCGCTGTTCGACAACTTCTACAACCCGAGTCGTCAGTCGGCCGATGGGCACCAGTGGATCACCCAGGCGATGTCTGACTATAACAACGACGTCGGCGGCCCCGACTGGGTCCGAAGCTATCCGGGCGGCAATGCCGGCGACTCGTTGGCCTACTTGACGAAGGGCTTCTTCTTTCAGGAAGCAGTACAAGCCGGCCTGCCTACCAAGATCTATGGTGAATACGTCGAGAACACCAGCTACGCCAACGCGCCCGGCGGCACGGAACCGTCATGGACGCAGTTCTATAACGACAGTGTGAATTTTGAGAAGCAACTCAACAAAGACGGTACGACGAAGTCTGGTAGCTATAAACCTCTCACCTACCAGAACGCCGCGCTGACATCTTCTTCACTGCCGGTGGTCGAGGGGAGTCTGGTCACGAACTTCCCGCCGTTCGATCTGGGCATCCCGGACCAGTTCCGTGTTGACATATGGCTGCAGGATTTCCAAAAGGACGTCAAGAACGGCACGGTGCCCGCGCTCAGCATCCTATGGATCATGTGCGACCACACGGGGGGGCCGCCGGATATCGATGCCGAACAGGCGGACAACGACTTGGCGGTCGGTCGAATCGTCGACTACGTCAGTCACAGCAAGGTTTGGAACGCGTCGGCCATCTTCATCGAGGAAGACGATGCGCAGACCGGGCTCGATCATGTCGATGGGCACCGCAGCCCAGGCTACATCGTCAGTCCCTACGTGTGGCAGGACGGGCGCGTCGACAAGACGTTCTATACCCAGGTCAACATGACGCGCACGATCGAACAAATTCTCGGCCTCAAGCCGCTGAACCAGAACGATCTGGTTGCCTCGCCGATGGCGACCGCATTCTTCACGGGGACCCCGCCGGAGAGCAATTTCGCTCCGTTTAGTTACGTCCCAGCGACGATTGCACTCAACAAGGGCGTGCCGGCGTCATCTGCAGCCCTGCGCCGGATCGAACGCGAATGGCTGAACGCACGTAAGCAGATCTTCGCCGGCAAGTTTCAGAAGCCGGACTCGGAAGATTCCGATGTGGTCGGTCATATGAACTGGTATTTCGCCACTAATTTCAACAAGCCCTACCCGGGTGAGCGCAAGGTGCGAAGCCCACGCGACTTCCCCAACCTTCTCGTGACGCATGATGAGGATGATGACGACGACAAGGCTGGGGGGTAAGTCTTCCGCGGAGACACTTAGGGCATGCGAGCGAGCGGTGTCCCCTTGAGTTGCCAGGCGCGGTCAATGACGTAGGCGTGGATCGCGTCCGCATCCGCGGGCGACAGCACATCGTCGAAACGGCCCATGCCCTTCGCCTGATAGGCGCCGCCGAGCACGATGGCGTTGAAGATCGTATGTGTCGCCGGCTCGAGCCGTCGAAGGTCCGGCAGGTTACCCCGCCCCATGACATGACAGCGGGAACAGTACCGATTGTAGAGGACCTCTCCGGCGGCAATTTGCACAGCATTGGTGGGTCTCGCCGGCGGCTGGGGGAGGGGAGGATCAGTGCGCAGCGGCGGCAGCGGCGGCGCGGAGCCGCCGACTTTCAAGACGATGATGCGCCCGTCATTCCCATAGCGATAGGCGGCGGACTGCGGATCGAGGGGCGCGCCCAAAATGACTCCGCCACCCCCGTAACCCGCGGCGATGGCGATGTACTGCGTACCATTCACTCGATAGGTCATGGGAGCCGCCATCATGGAACTGCCCAAGGCGATCGCAGCGAGTGGTTTCCCGGTATCGGCCGCATAAGCATTCAAATTTCCGTTGGCGTCGCCTTGAAACACGAGGCCGCCACCGGTCGCGAGCACGCCGCCATCCCAGCTCGAGGCCGTCGGCGTCTCCCAGACGACCCGTTGCTCGGGCACGCTCCACGCACGCAGGACACCGCGCGAGGCGGTGTCGGTCTTCAGCCCCGCACCCAATTGCTGGATGGATGGCACGTCGCCATATAGGGAATGAAGTGACTTGGGGTCCCACATTTCCGGCGGCAACGCGGGCGTGGTGAATTGACCCTCCACCAGCCCAGCCGGGCGATCACTCGTCTCGGCGATGACGTTGCCGGCTTCCATGACGGGGATGAAAGTCATCGCATGCTCCGGGTCGTAAGCCATCGGCTGCCAGCTGTGAGCGCCGGCTTCGCCCGGAAATACCAAAGCGGGCCCGTGATCGTAATCCGCCCTCGCATCGCTGATCGGTCGCTTGGTTTTGGGGTCGATCCCCCGCGTCCAATTCGCAAAAGCGAACTGCCGCGCCGACACGAGTTCGCCCGTGGCTCGGTCGAGTACGTAATAGAACCCATTCTTGGCTGCCTGCATCAAGACGGCACGCCGTCGTCCGCCGATGTCGACATCGGCCAGGATCATTTTTTGCGTGCTGTCGAAGTCCCAACGGTCACCCGGTGTGGTCTGGTAGTACCAGGCCATCGAACCGTCGTCCGCATGAATGGCGATGATGGAGGCGGCATACAGTTCGTCGCCACCGTGGCGCCCGCCGAGATGCGAGTTGTACGGCGCCGCGTTCCCGGTGCCGATGTACACCAGCCGCTTGGCGGGATCGAAGGCCATGCCGTCCCAGACGGTGCCGCCGACACCCGCGTCCCACCGGTGGCGCGGATCCCAGGTCTTCACGGCCGCCACCAGATGCGGCTGGTCCTGCGGTCCGTCGGCGGGATTGTGCGGCACCGTGAAAAATCGCCAGCGCAACGCGCCACTTTGCCGGTCGTAGGCGGACACATAGCCGCGTGCCCCCGCAAAATCCGCACCGCCGTTACCGATGATGATGAGATCGCCCGCCAGCAGCGGTGCCCCCGTGATCGTGTATGGCTTATGCTCCGAGCGGCCGATCAAGGTGTCCACCTTCCACACGGTTCGGCCGGTCCGGGCGTCGATGGCATGCAGCCAGCCATCGAGCGCACCGACGAAGAGCCGGCCCTCGAAGGCGACGAGACCGCGGTTCACCGCATCACAACAGGCATAGCGCGCCCATTGACCGTCGATATGCGGGTCGAAAGTCCATAGTTCCTTGCCAGTGGCCGCGTCGAGCGCGTAGACGCGCCCGAAGTTGCTGGTTGCATACATGACACCGTCGATGACGAGCGGTGTCGATTCCTGACCACGATTCGTGCCGAGGTGATAGTCCCAGGCGAAGCCCAGAGACGCCACATTGGTCGTGTTGATATCCTTCAGCGGCGAGTAATAGGTGCCGTTGGCATCCCGACCCGAGGTCAGCCATTGATCCGGTTCTTCCGCCGCGAGTCGTGCCGAACTGACGTTCGCCGCCATGGAGGGAGCGGGCTCCGCGCGGTGCGTCACCGGCGCAGGCGCTTCCCTGTCGCACGCGCTCATAGCCGTCACCAAGACCGCCAGCGCTATCAATCCTGACCCATCCCGTTTCTGTCTCATCATCGCCTTGCCCTCATAAAAATCACGACTTCTCGCACGGCTCGACGCCGCGCGGCCCTACCGCGAACAGACGATGCCCCGCAGTCGGACGAACCGCAAAGCCTCCCGTAAACGATCCGAACGATGGCAAGACCAAGCCGCTGGCATGCTGCCAAAAAGCGGGTACGCGCACGACGACTTTCCTACCTTGCCGCAAACAGAATACCGGGTGCACGTGCCCGCTCAACGTGAAAATGCTCTCGGCGTCGGCGCACCGATCGCGTTCGACGTCGTGGACAAATCTAAAGGGTGCTTCGGTCCAGTGAGAATTCCACCAGCGCAGCGCGCGGGGTCGGATCCACGCGTCGCCACGATCGTGATTGCCGGCCACTACATGAATCTCGACGATTTTGCCGACCGTTTCAACCCAAGCCTTGAGACGGTCTGATTCAGTGGTTCCCTCGATCGTGGCAGAGTGCAGGAAATCGCCGAGGATCACGAGTCTGCGCGCATTATGGCTCACCAAAAGGCGTTCGATTCGATCCCGGTCGTGCTCCTCGGTGCCGGCGGGTACGGGGATTCCATGCCGACCGAAATAGCTGCTCTTGCCAAAATGTGTGTCGGCGACGACGACGGTATGGCACCGTGGCCAGATCACCGCGCGGTCCGGATGCAACAGTAACTCCTCACCGCAAATCGGCAAAGGCCAGATCCCGCTGGTCATCCTGCCATGCCCTCCAGCCTGCCGGCTTCCCGCTCGATTCTCTTGTGCCACGATTCGGTCGAGAGCGTCTGCGTCTGCAGACGCTCTGCCCAGAGCGGAAATGACAACGGCGTCAATCGTCCGGGTCGCACGAGACACCACGATTGAGCGGCGAGATGCTCGACGGAGTGGCGCAGCTGCGCTTGATCGAGCTGATATTCCATCACTTCGCGCCGCGATTGCTCGAGCAACAGATTGTCCGGGTCATACCGCTCGAGTACGTCGAACATCAGACCGCTCGACGTTTGTAGCTGCCGCGCCGTCTTGCCGCGGCGCGGCGGGCCGGAGTCCACAAGCCCTGCGATCCGGGCGATGTCCCGGAATCGACGACGAGCCAGATCGGACAGATTGACACTGGCGATAAGATCGCGCGTGAGATCCTCTGTGCTGAGCCAGCAGCGAAGAGTGTTTTCGGTCGTCTCGAACGGCTCTTGGCAGAGCAGCTCGAACCCGTATTCATTGACGGTGATAGCAAATGTGCGCGGCGCCGCCCGCGCAGCCCGCAACGCCATGAGCGAGGCGACCGTTTCGTTCAGCTGCCTGCCCAGAAACGGAAATACGAATAGGTGAAAACCTTCGCGATTGTCGAGCACTTCGATCAGCAGTCGAGCGGCGCTCGGCACGGCCGACCAGCGCAGTTGAAGATCGAGCAACGGTTTGAGCAATGCCAGCTCCGGATCCTCCGCCGTCGGCTCCGCATAATGGGCGAGGACATCGAGCAACTCCCTGCCTAGGGTCGGGGAAAGCGGCAGCCGCGCACCCTGCCATCTCGGCACATATCGGGTTTTCTGCTTGGCAATCCGCACGTAGGCAGCGGAATCGCGGATGCGCACAAACTGCAAGGTGCGTCCGCCGAAGATGAAGACATCGCCGGGACGGAGTCGACCCACGAACGACTCGTCGACCTGGCCGAATTCTCCGCCCCGCATCCAGCGGACCGAGATGGAGGCATTGCTCGTGATGGTGCCGATATTCTGTCGGTGACGGCGTGCGAGATCCGCAGCATCGAGCACGTAACGGCTATCGATCATCCGCACACGGCGAAACTGTGGGTACCCCTGGAGTGCCGAGCCGCCGCGCGTGATGTAGTCGAGTGTCCAGCGCCACTGCGCATCGGAAAGTTGCTCGAACGCGTGCGTGCTCCGTGCTTCTGCAAGTGCCTCGGCCGGATCGAAACCGCCGCCGGCGGCCAGCGTTACCAGATGCTGAGCGAGCACATCAAGAGTCAGCGTCAGCGGCGGTCTCGGTTCCAAGTCGAGGCGGGCAACGGCGCGTCGTACCGCGACGGCTTCGAGCAACTCGAGAGAGAGCGTCGGCACGATGGTCACACGGCTCGGTTCGCCGGGTTTGTGTCCGCTGCGCCCCGCGCGTTGCAGGAGTCTTGCCACCCCTTTTGGGCTGCCGATCTGCAAAACCTGGTCGACCGGTGGAAAGTCGACGCCTAAATCCAACGAGGACGTGCAGATCACGCAGCGCAGCGTGCCCGCTTTGAGCCCGTCCTCGACGCGGCGACGGATCTTCGCGTCGATAGATCCATGGTGGATCGCGATCGAGTTCAGCCAATCGAGGCGCGCCATGAGGATCGCTTGATACCAGAGTTCTGCCTGAGAGCGGGTATTGGTGAAGAGCAGCGTCGTGTGCGCTCGCTCGACGCGCTCGAGCACTTGCGGCAACATCGTCAATCCGAGATGTCCACTCCACGGGAAACGCTCGATGGACGGCGGCAGCAAGGATTCGATCGCATAGCGCTTCGCCGGGGGCGCGTGAATCAGTCGGCCACTCCTGCCCGGCCCCAGCAGGGTGCTCATCGCCGTCCACGGATCGGGCAAGGTTGCGGACAGACCCCAAATACGCAGCTGCGGAGATAGGCGGCGAAGCCGGGACGCGACGAGTTCCACTTGGACACCGCGTTTGGTACCGAGGAACTCGTGCCATTCATCGACGATCAAGGCATCGAGGCTGGCGAGCGTCTGCGCCTGTGTGTGGTGTGAGAGCATCAGCGACAGACTCTCGGGGGTGGTGATGAGTACCTGCGGCGGCCGCTTGACCTGGCGTGCGCGACGCGCCCAGCTGGTGTCGCCTGTTCGCTGCTCAACGCGCCATGCGGAGCCGAAAAATTGCAAAGGTTCCTGCAGTGCTCGCTCGAGGTCTCGGGCGAGCGCACGCAGCGGCGTGACCCAGACGACGCGCGTCCCGCCGGTGCTTTCGCTGCTGCCGAGCAGGGGACCGAGCCACGCGGCAAGTGTTTTCCCCGTCCCCGTATCGGCATTGAGCACGCCGGACTGTCCCGACCAATATGCCGACCAGACGGCCTCCTGAAACGGGAACGGGCGCCGGCCCCGCAATGCAAACCATTCGCGGGCGCGCCGCAGTCTATCGTCCACGTCCAATTCCACCAGGCGGCAAGCTGCTAGCGCTCAATTCTACGGGGGAGGTGGCCGACATGTCACGGCTCGAGGCGCCACGCAGACCCCAAAATCACTGTTTGCATTACAATTGGGGTGAAATCGCTCCAGGTATTCCCAACCTTGCCGTCATAAAGTCACGAAGTCTGCGGTTCACGAAACTGTGGCCTAGGTTGCGTTTGCGGTTGAACGGAAGACGGTGGAGTCATCCATGGACGAGAATCTCTGCAGTTCCGCCTCTCCGGCCAGCAGCAACCCGCGACCCTGAAAAATAGGTGCTCCAATGCCTGGTTCCATCGCAAGCCGGGAGCGGCCACTCCTCGCCATTGCCGTATGCGCTCTGCTGGTATTCACCGGCAAATTGACCTTTGATCTCCGGCGCGTCGCCGCTTTGCGCGGAACCATAACTTCGACCGAAATCATCGAGCGCAAGCTGGGCACGCTGAACGAAGACCTGCTCAATATGGAGTTCGCACAGGAGCGCTACATGCAGACGCATGATGAGCACTACCTCGATGCCTGCGCCGCCGCCGTCGCCGACGTGCCGAAGCGCATCGACGCGCTCCGCGAGGGGATCGTAAATCCGGCGTCGCGGGCCAATCTGAAGCGACTTGCGTCGGTCGTGACAGCCACTTTGGATGATTTCGCGAGGACGGTGGACCTGGAGCGTCACGGTCAGCATGAAGCCGCCATGCGCACCGTGCTGGAAGGCAGCGGCGGGCGGTTGAAGGATGAGTTTAGCGACCTATCCGCCGATAAGATCTTCGTCGAACTGCGGCAGCGCGACGACGTGGCGCGCCTGAGCGCGACCCTCGCACAACTGCTCTGGACAGTCATAAGCGGCGTCTCGGTCGTGATCCTGCTGCTAGTCGCCTATACCTGGCGGGCGACACGCATGTTCGTGCACCCGACCATGGGATTGCATCACAGCAACGAGCAGTTTCGCATCGTGGTCGACAGCGTGAAGGACTATGCCATCTTCACGCTCGACACCGAGGGCCGGGTCGCCACCTGGAATCTCGCGGCCGAACGGCTCAATGGCTACCGTCGGGACGAGATCGTGGGCCAACACCATTCAACACTCTATCCGCAGGCGGATGTGCTCGATGGCAAGCCGGACCGCGAGTTGCGGATGGCCGAGGAACAGGGCCGCATCGAGAACGAAGCGTGGCGGGTGCGCAAGAACGGCACCCGCTTCATGGCCAACGTGGTGAGCGCGGCCGTACACAGCCCAGACGGCCGGCTCGAGGGTTTCGTCCTGGTGATGCGCGACGGCGCCGACGATGGTCGGGTCAGGCAGGAAAAGAACGCGTTGCACGCCCGGCTGGAGCGCATCATCGCTGGGATGCGCGACGGCATCTTCGAAGGAGTGGATGTCGGAACGGGGACAAATCTCTGGGTGTCGGCGCGCTACTGGGAGATTCTCGGTTATCACGCGCGCGACATGCCCGAAACCGTCGCCGAGACCACGCTCATTGGCATGGTACACCCGGACGATTTGCCGCTGGTGCTCGAATCCTTTCGTAATTCCGGTACTGGTAACGGGATCGTCTCGGTGGATCACCGCATGCGCACAGCCCAAGGCGAATGGCGCTGGATGCACCTACGCTCAAACGCGAACATCGATGCGAATGGCAACAGGGCGGGCTTCTGGGGCACACTGCAAGACATCTCAGAGCGCAAAGCCAACGAAGAACGCCTGGCGCGCCAGGAAGCGCTGCTCGCATCGACCAGCCGTATTGCCGGCGTCGGTGGCTGGGAATACGATGTAGCGACAGCCACGCTTCTTGGGTCGCAAGTTGTGCTCGATATCTGCGGCTGGGCTCCGGGGGAGACGCCCTCGACAGAGCGGGTCCTCGAACTGTACCCCCCGGGAACCCGAGAGATCGTGGTCGACGCCATATCGGCGGCGGTCTCGCAAGCCAAGCCGTTCGATCTCATCGTGCCGATCGTGACCGCGAATGACTGCCACCGTTGGGTCCGCGTGGTCGGTGAGCCTCAATTGCGCGATGGAAAAACGGTGCGGATAGCGGGTGCGTTTCAAGACGTGACCGATCTGCACGACGCCGCCGAGACCCTCCGCGAATCCCGTGACGCAGCTGAATCGGCCAGTCGAACCAAGAGCGACTTCCTGGCCACCATGAGCCATGAAATTCGTACGCCGCTCAATGGCGTCATCGGCATGACCGGACTGCTGCTCGAGACTGAATTGAATTCCGAACAGCGCGAATTCGCGGAGATCGCGCGCTCCAGCGGTGAGTCGTTGCTCGCGCTCATTAACGACATCCTGGATTTCTCGAAGATCGAGTCCGGCAGCCTAGAGCTGGAATGCATCGATTTTGACCTACGCAGCGTAATCGACGAGACGGTCGATGCAATTGCGCTGCGGGCATCCGAAAAGCATCTGGAGGTGTTGGTGGACGTAAAGCGGGCATGCCCGCAATCGGTTCGCGGCGATCCCACCCGCCTGCGCCAGATCTTGCTGAATCTGCTCAGCAATGCGGTCAAATTCACCGATGTGGGAGACATCACGCTCACGGTGTCGCCAGCCGCGGCGTCCGAGGGCCGGCTGGCGCTCGACATGACGGTGCAAGACAGCGGCATCGGCATCCCGGAAGACCGGATGGATAGGCTCTTTACCCCATTCACCCAGGCCGACGTGTCGACCACCCGACGCCATGGCGGAACCGGTCTCGGGTTGTCCATATGCCGACGACTCATCACCGCCATGGGCGGCACAATCAGCGTCGACAGCCGACCGAACATCGGTACGACTTTTCGCTTCCGGATATTGCTGTATCCGGGTTCAAATACCGTCGCCGCGCTGCAAGCGCCTGTTCCGTGGCCAATCCGCGCGCTATTGGTTGACGACCATCCGGTCAATCTGCGGATTCTCCGGGCACAGTTACAGACCTGGGGCGTCGCGGTCGAGTCAGCCAGTGATGCGGAAAGCGCGCTGATCCGTTGGGACGCCTTGGCGGCGGCCGGCGAGACCCCACAGATCGCGATTCTTGATCATCATCTGCCGGGCCACGACGGCAATTGGCTGGGAATGCAGATTCGCCAACGGGACCAGGCCCGCCTGTGCAAGCTGGTGTTGTTAAGCTCGCTCAATGCGCATTTCCGCAGCATCGATCGGGGTCCGTTCGATCGCGCAATCGCTAAACCGGTCAAGCGCGATACCTTGTACCGCCTACTGGTGGAGTTGATCGGCGGGCAGCCTGCGCCGCGGCCGCCCGGCGCGATCGAGTCGACGAGGTTCGATGGCTTGCGGGCGCTGCTCGTGGACGACAATCCAGTGAACCAGAAGATTGGAAGCCAGCTGCTCGTTCGGATGGGATTTCACGTCACGCCGGCGTGGAACGGGCGGCAAGCCCTGGATCTGCTCCGGGTCGAGCGCTTCGATGTTGTGCTCATGGACTGTCAGATGCCGGAAATGGATGGCTACGATGCCACTCGTGCGCTGCGCCGGGCTGACAGCGGTGTGTTGGACTGCAGCGTCCCCGTCATCGCCATGACCGCGAACGCCTTGTCGAGTGATCGCGACCGATGCCTGGCCGCAGGCATGAACGATTACCTTACAAAGCCGATCAATCGCACACAATTGTCAGCGACATTGCGCAACGTGATCGAGCAGGCGTCCGCTGCGGCCCAGCCGGAGCCGCTCAAGATGCTGCATCTCGGTGATGTCGGCGTCGATATCGACGTGTAGAGCGACCCACTTTTGGTAGGCGCAATAAGGGAATGCCGCAGGAAAAAGGTTTTCATGTAATGGACTTCGCGGCTGGTCAATGGTGCAAAATGAGACGAGCTACCGCAGTCACGATGTCATAACAGCGTACCTTTCCCGAATCCGCGCGATGGGCGTTCTTCACCTCTATACCCGCACGGCAAATGCCTTTCGGCACTACTTCAGATCAGGCGAACAAATTGAGCTATCGAGCTGCTTCGAGGCGGGTTGACTATGAACTTGGCTAACGGTCGCCTGCCCATACTTGCCGGTGCAACGATTGGCAATATGGTTAGCATAACGCCAGCTGTCTATTCAATTTTCGGCACGTTTCTGATTCCCTTGTCAAACACCTTTGGCTGGCCGCGCGCGAAAATATCGGGAGTCCTGAGCATCGTCGCGCTCATCGGCGCAATCGTGTACCCCCTGGCTGGGCGGTTCGCAGATCGACATGGGGCCAGAGGGATCTTGCTCGTAGGGTTTCTGTCGTTTTCGCTTGCGCTGGGCTCCCTTGCGTTCCTTGATGGTCGGCTTTCCCAGCTCTATATCATTTATGCGCTCATCGGGTTTACAGGCGGCCTTCCGAGTACGGCGCTTCTTTCAAAATTGATTGCCGCGTGGTTCAAGTCAAATCGCGGACTGGCGCTCAGTATCAGTGCCGGTGTCGGGAACGCGATCGGAACGATCATGATGCCAGTGCTAGCCGCTGTTTTGCTCGCAAGCACGGGCTGGCGTGTCGCCTATCTGGGCATTGCTGGAGTGGTGTTTTGCCTCGGATTTCCGGTCACGTTCTTTCTGCTGCGGGATGCACCATCACGGAGCCAAGCGATTGAGTCCTTGGAGAATGCGCCAGATATGAAGGGAGGATCGTTGGCGAAAGCTCTGAATTTCTGGGTCGTGTTGATTGCTATCGGTGTCGGCGCCGGTAGCAGTACCGTAATCTTTAGTCATATAGTCCCAATATTGGCCGAACACGGTGTTGGCATCGGGCAGGCGACGGCCGTCGTAAGTGTGTTTGCGCTAGCCACAGCGGTCTGGCAAGTGATCATGGGTTATTTGCTTGATCTCTATCGCACACCCCGTGTCGTCATCCCGCTGTATCTGTTGGTGATGCCAGGCCTAGGGCTCTTGGAATGGGGCGCGACAACCCCCGTCCTTATTCTCGGGGGCGCCTGTCTCGGGGTGGCGTGTGGAACTCAATTCGCTGCGCTACCGTTTTTTGTCGCGCGTTATTTTGGGATCCGTAAATTTGGTTTTGTAATCGGCTTAATATACGCGGCCGTAGTGGCGACTCAGGGTACTATGCCCGTGCTGCTAGACGCGTCCTTCGACACCTTAAGATCCTACCGGCCAGCGATCATGGTGGCCGAAGCTTTGTTCTTCGTCTGCGGTCTCATGTTGTTTCTGTTACCCAAATATCGGTTTTCCGCTTCCGAAAATAATACGACCGTTTCAATTCCGCGCCCAGCATGAGGTGGTGCGATCATCATTGACGCCTTTAATACGGCTGGAAATAGGGGCGTACTCTGCGCTTGATGCCACTTCCGCGTTGCCCATCACGGGCCCTTTCGCTTCCGCCGCTTGGATCGCCTCGGCGACCACATCAGCCATCTCCGCGGAACTAGTGATACCTTGCGCAAACGGATGTTGACCCAATAGAAATGGCAGGCTTAAACAAAACAATCGGTGGGACGGCTCGCACACGGAGATCGGATGGTATTCCCCGTCGATGGCAATGCCCCGCTTAGCCGTGCAATGATCGTCAGCGCTTTCTACATCCTGGATCACTCCTTGGCGCCGCAGAGAAGGAAAAGGGAATTCTTTAGCGCTCGCCACCCGCTGACCGGTCGCCTCAATGAATGCGCGGAAATGAGTGCGATGCATTCCGGCGACTAACACCGCCCCTTCATTCGAAGACCAGGTATCGAGACGGACGCCATCCGCCAACTTATTCACCATCAATTTCCCGGCCGAATGTAGCGCCAGTAGGCGCCTGATTGAGTCATGCGGAACGGTGGCATAATTATCGACAAATACCGTCTTTAGAGTCTCTGAAAATCGCACGAAGTCATCATCACTTAAGTGGGGCGCAATGAGACCGAATACTTCGTGCATCCTCAAGATCGCATATCGCCATTTCACCGTGAATCGGCGCTCGGCGTTGGCCACCGATTCTGCAAGATTGGAACGTGCCCAATCAAAGGGATCGACGTCACCTCGCTTTTTGAAATACGCGTTTCCGAATTCCTCGAGCGTGCAAGTGGGCAGACCGAGAGCGGCGGCGTAATCGGGAGCAGTCAAGATGAGTTCTTGGCGAAACAGCTCGAATGCCGCGTCGAGTAAACCCTCCTGGGCCGCATCGTCGATTAGCTTCTGAATAGCCTCAGCGTGGCAGATCATCAGCGGCTCATACGGTATGGGGTGGTAGAAATCTGCCTCCGGCAAAAGGCCCTTTCGCGAGAGCATGGTAACCGTGAAGTTTTCAGTGCCGGGTTTGGCCCGATAGTACAGTTCGCCGTCGTGTTGGACGAATTCTCCGTGGTGATTGGCCAGCGCCACGGTTGCGTCGATCGCGCTCAACGCCGTTCCCCGTATTCCCACTGCACAGTTGCGAAGGCGGGCCAATGCACTTGCGGGCCAGGGACTGGTGAAGTACCCGGGGCGTACTTCCGGGTCAGCAGGCCACTGATGGCCGGTCGCGAGGATGACGTAATCGAAAAAATGACTCGATCCGGTGTTACGCGAATCAGCGACGGTCAACTCGATCTTCTCACCGACGATGCGCACATCTGTGACCGTGGACTGCGTGCAAACGTCGATCCTGACACCCATGGACAGAGCTCGCTTTACGAGCGCCGCAAATTGCGCTGACAGGTATTCACCCAGTGCCAACCGGGGATAAAAAGCGCGTTCATCAATGTCATCGCGGTCAATCCCAAAGGACGCCAGTCGCGCATCCGTCTGGTCGTGCAGCCAATCGACCAAACGCTGCGGCAGTGAGGGTATTTCAATGCTAGCAATATTCGCCAGCATGATCGGATCGCTCCAATGGGCGCTATAAGGCGTGCCTTGCCCCGCGCGCCGCTGGCGCTCAAATATCGTGATCGCAGCGGGTGTAATTGCACCTGCAAGAAGTGCTTGGAGACTGTAGATCGAGGTGGGGCCTGCCCCCACCAAGGCGATGTTGTAACTCATTGAATGACACCCAAGTCAAGGTCTGTCAATGCGACCGGACAGACGCCCTCACAGATCGCAACCCTATCGGGACGGATACGGCACCGGCATAGGCCGCAGCCTCACCCCACCCATCGGCCGAGTCCTACGGGAGGGCTTCCTGGCGCTGCCCGGCCACCGAGTTCTCTCTGGCCAGGTGCCGTCATAAGCAGATTACCAACTCTTAAGGGCACGGCGGTCACGCCGAATTCACTCGATTATCAAGAGCTTGCGTGTTGCGAGAAGTGCAATGGATACGCCGAATCGTCCTTCCGACAGCGGCAACCCGTCAACCCGACATCTGTGCGGCGCGTTTTGCTCACCAGGTTTTTGCGCTTTTGTGGAACCATTCTTAAGGAGAGTGAAATGAAAACATCCCGCAAGGCATTGCTCTTGGGCCTGATGATGGCCGCGGGCGGGGTCGCCGCGCCCACCCTCGCATCGGCCGGAGTGTTGGTCGACATCGACGTACCGCCTCCGCCGGTTCGCGTCGAGACGATTCCTGAACCCCGCGAAGGCTTCGTTTGGGCACCGGGTTTCTGGGAGTGGCGAGATGGCGCTCATGTCTGGGTGCCCGGCCATTACATCCACGAACGGCACGGCTACCACTGGGTCCCGGATCGTTGGGATCAACGCGGCCCGCACTGGCATCACGAACGCGGACACTGGGAACGTTGAGGCCGCGCGCGCGGCGGGTGGGCCTGTTCATCACCCGCCGCCGAGCGTCAAACGGCGTCAACATCAACTCCCTCCCGCTCGACCAAGCCTGCCGGCACCGCCGGCGTGAAGTCCGGCTGCTTCGCCAACACGAACAAAGGTAGCAACGTCGCGAGCGCTGCATAGGCGAGCAACGCGCCGTACAGGGTATCGCCGATACCAAAGCGATCACGCAGGATGGTCGCGATCACCAGCGTGAAGATGAGCGTGGGCGTCAACGCCGTTGCCACCTTGAGGCTACCCGTCGCCGTCTCCCCCGTAATGAACCGCCGCTGACACCACACGATCGCAATTCGCAGCGGCACGATCACCCCGGTGAGCATGAGTCCCCAGCGCAACGCCTCCCACTGCAACGCCTCCGCCGGTACCCCCATGCCCGCCCCGAAGAAATAAAAGGGAATAAAAAAAGAGGCGAAGAGTTGAATCGCGCGGAGGTTTTCCGGTGAGGCTAGACCCGGCATGCGCCGCCGCAATAACCGGGCGATGAACCCAGCCAAGAACGCGCCCACCAGATAATGAACGCCGAGATCGTCGGTGACATAGGCGGCAATCAGTCCCACCATCACGAGCAACGAAAACTCCGAACCCGGAGCATACGGCACGATCACCCGACCTAACACCCCGAACACCAACGGAATGCCGATCATCATCCCCAGCATCGTCAGCGACGAGACGCCAAGATGTTGCGCAGAATCCGATTGCAGCACCACGAACACGACCGCCAGCGCAAGGATCTCACTGCCGATGGCCTTGATGGTCACCCAGTAACGCTCATCCTCATCCAAGCCCAGGCTTGCGAGCGACTCCAAAATGAATCCCGTGGATGGCGTGAATACAGCGAGCGCCAGCAACAGCCCGCTGTTCCATGGATATCCCGCATAGCGCATCGCCACCCAAGTCCCTGCCGCAAGAATGCCCCCGCTGAAGGCGAGATGTGCGAGCAATGGCCACCGTCCCCGTCGCAGACTGTCGAGATCCACCTCCAAGCCTGCGAACAGAAACAGCGACGAGATGCCGAGCGTCGCCAGCAACACCAACGTCGAGTCATGGTAGGACGGACCCAAGAGCCGCGTCGCCAGCATTCCCAACGCAAAGCACGACAGCGGCGCCGGCAGGCGAAAGCGCTGCAACGCGCGCGGGATGACGATCAGCCCAAAAATCAGCCCGAGATAGGCAAGATTGCTGGTCAGCGACAGATGGGTGGGCATGGGAAAGACTCATCCTTTTAAAGCACCATATTACTCAAAGAAGGTTGCGTTTTTGGTGCTCGGTTTCTCGCGCCGGAATATTCGACCTCGTTGCAGCGCAGTTTTGCCGGGACACCTTCACGGCTGGTAGATTGGACGGTCGCTGCTGATTACGCGGAGCTGTTTATGACCCCGTTCAATGGTGTGCGTGACGAATCGTCGCAAGCTGCGCCATGATGAATCGATCCGAACAGAGGGCTGGCTTCACGCTGCTTGCGGCTCCGCCTGCGCTCACGTGGAGCGCGCTGCTGGTCGCATCGCTCGCCTGCATCATGCCGTTGCAACTCCTGCACATCCCTGCCGCGGTGCTGTTGGGCGCCATGGCGGCCGCCATCGGCGTCGCGGTCTTGGAAGGGGGTCTCGCGGTGCCTTTTTGGCCATTCGCTTTAGCACAGAGTCTCATCGGCTGTCTGGTGGCCCGGAGCATCGGCCCCGCCATCCTCGGCACCATTTTGCATCGTTGGCCGCTGTTCCTGGCCGGCGTGAGCTCGGTGTTGATCGTCAGCACCTCACTCGGGGCGCTGCTCGCGAGGTGGAAGGTGCTGCCGGGTACCACCGCGGTATGGGGCTCGGCACCCGGCGCCGCCACCGTGATGGTGCTCATGTCCGAAGGCTTTGGCGGTGACCCGCGGCTGGTGGCTTACATGCAGTTCTTGCGCGTCATGCTAGTGGCGTTGGTGGCCTCGCTCGTTGCGCGGTTGTGGGTCGGGGCGCATGCCGGTGCGGACGCCGTGATCGTCTGGTTTCCGCCCCTTGCAACCGTCCCTTTGGTGGGGACAATTGCGCTCGCCGTCGGCGGAGCCGTTCTTGGCGCCAAGTCCAAGCTGCCCGCCGGCCCGCTGCTGCTGCCGCTGCTCGTTGGCATGACGCTCTCCAGTACCCACGCGATGACCATCACGCTCCCTCCCTGGCTGATGGCGGGCTGCTATACGTTGATCGGCTGGGCTATCGGACTGCGGTTCACGCGCGACATCGTTCGCTATACGGCGCGTACGCTGCCGAAGATCCTCGCAAGCACCCTCACATTGATCGCGCTTTGCGCCGTGATGGCGTGGATCCTGCACGTTGCGGTGGGGACCGATCCGCTCACGGCCTATCTCGCTACCAGCCCCGGCGGGGCCGACTCGGTGGCCATCATCGCGGCGTCCTCTCCGGTCGACGTCCCCTTCGTCATGGCCATGCAGATGACCCGATTCATCCTGGTGCTGCTGTTGGGGCCGCCCGTCGCGCGAGCGGTCGCGCGGTGGGCCAGCCTGGCCTGACGGCTCGGGGCCGGGGCCAGGCGGTCGTGCGCTGAACTACAGCGTCAAGCGGCATCTGCCAGATGAACGTTCTTCGGCAACATGACCGCATCGATCACGTGGATCACCCCATTCGACGCCAGGATGTCTGCCCTCGTCACATGTGACTCATTGACTTGGACCTTCGACCCCGTCAACGTTACATGTACCGAAGTGCCTTCGACCGTTTTGACATCTCCGTTCTTCAAATCCTTCGCCAACAAATGGCCGCTCGCGACGTGGTACGTCAACACCGCCTTCAACTTTGTCTTATCCTTCAGCAGCGCCTCGAGTGCGCCCGGGGGCAACTTCTTGAAGGCTTCGTCTGACGGGGCAAAGACGGTAAACGGTCCGGTACCCGTCAGAGTATCCAATAAGCCAGCCGCTTTTAGACCCGCGGCGAGCGTGGTGAACGAACCCGCCTCGACTGCCGTCTCGACGATGTTCTTGGTGGGCTGTGAATTCGTGCTTTTAACTTGATCCATAAAAAAACCTCAGTGTGTGGCCATAGCAAATGCCGTAGACCCATGTAGCCCGATGCGGCTACGGATGCGGAGTGTGCACGCTTATTGAGGTCAGTGCGGTGGGGCGTGAAAAGAATTAAAGTTCAATGATTCGCGACGTCTCACCATTTTCTGAGTTCAATCTCCACGCGACGGTTGAGTGCCTTGCCCGTGGGGGTGCTGTTGTTGGCCACGAAATTGCCTGCACCCCGATAGAAGAGCCGAATCCGCTCGGCTTCGACGTCGAGCGACACCAACAGGCGACGCACCTCGACCGTTCGGCGAACGGCGAGGGCCGTACTCGCCTCGGACGAAACAAAGGCATCCGTATGACCATGCAGATAAATTCGATTCGCCGATCGAACAGCCTTCCCGAGCAGGCCCCGCAAGGGCTCGTTCAGACGGGCGTCGATACTGTCGTCCTCGAAGGTCATCACGAGACGCGGCGCACCGCTTAATGGACTTAACGAGAGGTTACTGCGTACTCCGTCACGATGCGCCACATCGAGTTCGGCGGCTAAGCGACGAACATTTTCCTCGAGCGCGGAGACGTCCTGTTTTAGTGCGGTCACCCGCAAATTGGCATTCATTGTTTGCAGCGACTCGGGAACGCCGACCGGCACATCGTGCCAGCGGCGCGCGAGTGCATCGTTGGCGGCAAAGGATTGCCGCAGTCTCCGCGGTGACGACATTTTTTGGGGAACTATCTGGGTGCTCATAGGCGCTCTCCTCGAGGTGTCAGGTTGTGCCTCATTGCCTTGAGTCAATGTTGCAAAGCGTGTGCCATCCGAGGGGCTCTTGGGCGCCTTTGGTGACTAACCTTCGGTGGCGAATCGCGGCGGAACCTGACCAGCGTGCGATATGTCTGCGCCGACGGGCAGGCTCTCCTGGACGCGCACGGCGCTTCGACCAAATACCCCTGCCATGAAAGCCAGGGGGCAGACCGGTTGGTGACCAGGCCCCAACTCATCATCGTTGCCAGGACGACGAGAATGATCGGCATCCAGCGTACGTCGCCATAACGGCCCCGTGGCGTGAACAGGTCGACCTCGGCATAATCGCGC
>Ga0209208_10001165_pt1 | contig 36654 bp, 36 predicted proteins | sample S1TSphfallax_3_FD_187694 | JGI IMG/M metagenome (GOLD analysis project Ga0209208, IMG submission 187694) | Host-associated microbial communities from peat moss isolated from Minnesota, USA - S1T2_Fd - Sphagnum fallax MG (SPAdes) (version 2) | ecosystem: Host-associated > Plants > Peat moss >...
TATATATAATATAATTAATGTAAAACTAATTTAACGACTCTAATTTAAAGATTAAAATATTAAAATATTTTTGTTAAAATTATAAGTTATGAATTAACAATTGTCATTATAAAGTAAATTCTTACACAAATTTTTTTAAAAATATTATTCAACTAATTAAATTACTTATTGTATAATTACATTTATTTTTGTAAGAATTATTATAGGTCAAGTAATTTTTTTCTCTTGGTAATTATTAACTATAAATACAATAATTTGTTAAACATAACATTAATTTTCATAATTACTGTAAAATTACTATAAAATATTTATCATAGATGAATCACAAAAATTTTAATAATAATATTATTATTATATAATTCGTGAAATTAAAATCAGTAAAATAATTATTTTTAACTACACTATAATTTTTCCAAATTTTAATTCAGGTTTGAAATTATAAATTACAGAGTGTGGATAATTATGTTCAATTAGAAAATAATTATGCACATAATAATTAATTATTATTTGAAGTAATTACAATGATTTTAAAGTAATGTCACATCAATTACATTAATTAATTTTTTTTAATATAAAAATATAAATTAGACAATATACAAATTTATGTTATAACAATAATGATTTAATGTAACTTAGAATTAATAAAAATAATCATTTATAATCATTTATAATTATTTATAAAAATGATTTACAAGGATAACATTAGTAGAAAAAACACTTAAAAGTCAATCAGTAATTTTTTGAATTAAAATATAAATTTAAGATTCCAAAATAATAATGCAGAATTCAAATATCAATTTTTAGATCAAATAAGTTTTTTGAAATTAAATAACAACTTTCAGAATTGAAATGTCAAATTCTAGATTCAAATAATATATTCAAAACTAAAATGTCCATTTTAAGACTCAATTAATAATTTTCTGACTTGAAATATTATTTTCGAGAATCCAAAATAATAATTTGGAATTCAAATTTCAACTTTCAAGTCAAATGATTTCTTAAAATTTTAATTTAAAACTTCAGAATTCAAATATCAAATTTCAAGTTCAAATAAAAATATTTAAAATCAAAATGTCGATTTTTAGATTCAATAATTTTTTTGAATTGATATACTAGTTTTTAGATTCGAAAAAATGATAATTTAAATTCAAATATTAATTTTTAGATCAAATAATTTTTTTGAATTTAAATAACAATTTCTAGAATTGAAATGTCAATTTTCAGATTCAAATAACAATATTCAAAATTGAAATGTTCATTTTTAGACCCAATTAATAATTTTCAGACTAGAAGTATTAATTTTGAGAATCCAAAATAATAATTTGGAATTGAAATTTCAAATTCAAATCAAATGATTATTTCAAATTTAAATGCAGAATTTTCAGAGTTGAAATATAAATTTTCATATTCATATAAAAATATTCAAAATTAAAATGTCCATTTTTATAATCAATTAATAATTTTCTGAATTGAAATACTAATTTTTGGATTCGAAAATATTAATTTAGAATTCAAATATTAATTTTTAGATCAAAAAGCCTTTTTGAATTTAAATTGAGAATATCATATTCAAATCAAAAATTTGAAATTCATTATATGAACAATATACATACGTATGCATATTTTATATATATATATAATTTTAGTACATACATTAAAATACACCCTTATGTCATTGTAGAATACCTTTAGGATGCAACTAATTTGGTGATTATTGCAAATAATGAGACATATCAACCTATTAATGGATGAAAATAAATGTAAAATCGATCCAACCAATAGGATGTAATAGTTGCATCATAGTTGTGAGAATGACCAAAATAGTTGAAATTTGGTCTTATAGTTGCAAATATTCTCAAATCTAATCGCAAACGACTACAAGTCGCATGTAGCCGTAAATGGAGTTGTTACATTTTGGTTGATTTCTACTAGTGCCCCAAATTTCATTACACAATGTATATATTTAACACTAAACATTGAAGTTTATTGTGACATAAGGTAAAAATTCAAAGGTGAAAAAGGTGAACGATTTCAACAAACTTAAGAATGATGGAGAGCAACTTGTTGCCAAAATAGGTAGTCCAAGCAAGGGGGTACCTTCAAAATGAATCAATAGATGGTCATCATTTGTTGATTTTGCAATTAACCTAAATTGTAAATCATGACACATACACTACAAATGGTTTCCCTTATGCAACATGTGGTTGCCTTGAATCCTTACGATGGAAAACTTTACGAGCTTTTCAATGGCATTACAATGAAAATTACATTAAACAAAAATTTAATTTAAAGTGTTTTTCTCATGAACCCTTTTTCCAAATAAAAGAAAAGAAAAATTTTGCCCCCAAAAAAAAAGTTGATTTGAAATGCCCAATTTTTTTTCAATGATAAAGGAGGAAAAAATACAAATATTGGTGGAAACTTGGAGTCTCTTACTTTGGGCTAATACACTTGTAGAGTAAGTATTCAATAATTGACAATGTTTTTTTATCATAAAATTTGGTGGAATGTTTATATATGAAACAAGGTAGTTTTATTTGTTTTGTCTTGTCATGTTGAGATTTCCCAAACCAAGGCACTTCATACCACTTTCTTGGTATTTTCATAAAGCTTTCGATGAGTAGGGGGTGCATTGATTTAATTTGAAATTATTTGGAGCTAAGTTGTGGAAGTTTTTAATTATTGAACCATTTTTTCAATGAAAATTAAATAATAAAATTTTAAATAATTTAATTGGAACTCCTTCTTAAAAGAAAAAAAGAATATTTTATTTAAAAACCCACTCTTCATTGTTTTAAAAATCTCCCCAAAAGATGCAATATAAAATGTTGAAAAAAATCTCATGATGTTAAAGGCTCAAAGTCCAAAAATTTGTCGAAGATGTTGCTTATTTTAATTGCCAAAATCTCATTAAGTTTTTTTTATTACTAAAATGGATTTTGAAAAATAAAATATTTTTTTGGCATTCTACTACCAAACTTAAAGAGGTGTTACAATAGTAGGTAAAAGCATTTCTAATAGTAGTCCACCAAATTTCCATACCACTATTATTTTAATGTGTTAAATTTTAACATCCATGACATATCCAAAAGGCCCATGATGCATGTGACAAGAGTAGAAACCACCAAAACCTTCATGCCAAAAATAACCAACAACAAATTCGTTTGCCCTTTCACAAGTTTTAGCTAAATTTGCAATTGTCTTGAAACCTCCTTTTTTCCATTCAAACAACTTCATGCGCTTGCATTCAAAATTCATTTGGACAACTCCATGCACTTGCATTGAGATTTCTACATCAAATTGCAAACCCACCAAACCTTGCCCCAAATGGTCGCAACATTGAAAGCTAACTTGATTTGATTATTGAAGTAAGCCTTGGATCAAATGACAAAAATGATTGCATGGTGGATGTATTCTTGACCTATTGTAAGAGAATCTAGATTTGGTTGAACCAAAGAGACAACTAGAGGATTGAAACATGGACAAGTTGTTGGTTTTTTCTAGAAATAAAAATAAGGTGCATGATAAAATATGGAAAGATTATTTCAATGTCACATCTGTTCATGGTGACAAATTGTTTAGATCTTTTTATAATATTAAGAGGACTTTATTTTAACATAATTCCAATGACGAGTAATTGGAATTGGTATATGGGGGATTTTTTGAAATCCTTCATATGGTCATCCATGGATCATTCCAAATATTTTTTTTAAAATAACTACCTCATTTTCAAACCTAACTAATTTTTAAATAAATAAATAAATGCTTCCTTTTCTTGTGAACTATCTTAATAAATATCTCACACCTTTCTTAATAAACCTCCATTTTATAATTACCTCACTATTTTCCCCTATCCACCAACATGGATATGAAATAAACAAATTAACTTATGTCTTTTCATATCCATGAAATGTATATTAATTTAAATTAAATTTGACATTGACATAAATAATGATGAATTATTGAAAACCATATCAAAACTTAAGAAAAAATAAAACAATTGATCGTCACTAGTAGTGCGCAACAATGTGGAACTCAAATGGATAAGGTTGTTGCTCATAATGCATATTTTGTCCAAAATGAGGTTGTTGGGGTTCCTTTTTTTACAAGCATTTAAAAATGCATAATTCTTTTTGGATATTGACATGTGATATTGTTGCATATGTTATTGATGAATATTGTATGCTTGGATAAATCATTGCAATTCAAAGCATCATGAAAAAATTTATGGCCATTGTCAGAACTAATTGTTTTTTATCATCTATGTACATGAAATAACCTATTCAAGATGACATTGACAAAAAAATGAATATCAATATAAACATAAGGTTTTTAAGCATGTTTGGGATCACAACACATATTACCATTCACTTAAACATAGTAATATACATAATTATTGTGATTGCTTACATTTCCAAATTTTGACAACATTGACATTCATATACACTAGTGATAATAGAATAAAAAAAATTAACCTAAACTTTAATTTTAAGAACTTCAAAAATTTCCATGCTACAACCTTGATATTTACTATTTGATGAACCTTAAAGCAATAACTTTGATGAGGCCAACCATACCTTGTTATGCAACTTTGCAAATTGTTAGTTTTCTTCAACATGCACACTTAGCAAACTCATCCTTACAACAACACTAGTGACCACACTTGTTAACAAAATTTACAACAAGATTTTAATTATTGCAGAAATATTGACTACCATTGTGAAGTTCAAAGCAAGGACAACATGGTTTTCTAAAAGCATTACCTTCTTTAATTTGCTTGGGCCATGTTTACTATGGCACAAACTTGCATTTGGAGTGCCTTGTGCCTTCCCTTTTTTGCTCTAGCTTCCTTCTTTCACATCTTTGTTGTTAGCTCCACTACTTGTATGCACACCCTTTGCAACTCTAATTGTAACTATGTTGATGATATCCACATGTTTAGTTATCAAAGGTTGATGCACTAGGATGACCCTCACCTCCCTTTGAGTGATTTGACCATTAAGGAACCTTTCTAAACATGAACCAACAATGGAAGAAAGTGAAGGCTTGGTTATTTCCTTGTTTCACTATATACATATCCAATGTTTTATATAATGTGTCCTCATGCAATGTCCTTGACTTATTCAACACAACTACAAATGTGTAAACTTCACCAAACTTTGACACATTGTGCTCACTTTGACATCATTTGGTTTCCAAGCTTCATGTTATCTTGACACCATCACTCATGGGCTTGTAGCAAGGGCTTGTTTGCTACATAGTGAACAATCACATGATATCAAAATGTGCTTGATTTCTAGCTATTGCCAACATGAGCATCTTGCCAAATGTAAAGAAATGATTTGACAAGTTGTTTTTCCTCATCTATAAAAAAAGATTTCTTTTCACCTTGCTTGTTCATTGTGGGTGTGACAAACTTAGTTTGGAAGATAACACGATCATCATTGATAACATGCAATGGAATGATTTTCCATACATGCCAAAAGGCACATTAAAACCTTCTCTAATGTGGGAAGGAAGATTATTCCGAGGGACAAAGCTTAGAACCTTCTAGTATGGGCAAGAAGATTATTCCCAAGGGCCAAAGCTTTGACCATTGAGGGCAAATCCAAAACAAAATGTCCATAGCTTCACCATATTGGCATTAATCGGACCTATACCAAGCCCCAACTTAAACTAAGTTTTTGCCCATATCAAAGCTAATAATTTTTTAATGTACCCAAGATGCAACTCCACTAGTACTTAGTATATGACCCTACATATTAAAATTGGATGAACGAACATCATAACATGAGGGTTTGGCTCAGCTGAATGATATAACCCTCCAAAACTTTATTAATAAACACAGTGTAGATTTGGAAAATGTACAAAGAAATAAGAGAAGGGAAAAGGGAGAATTTACAAGACATCTAGGTAGCTCAAATTAAATGTCAAAATCTTTCCATGTCAAAAATTGACTACATGTAGTAGGTCAACCATATTTGTTGATGTTGAAAACCGATTGCTTATAGTAGGTTAGCCATATTTGTTGATGTTAAAAACCAACAAATTGTAATAGGTTGGTTGTGATGATCAGAGGTGTGTCCTGATGGGGTGGAAGTCGAGAGGTAACTAGACCTACAGCTACTGCCCAACTTAAGATGGAGGATGTTTGCATTCATTGCAAAATTATTGAAATTTTTTAACAGAGAAAAATTACCAAGACAAAAAGATGAGGGCCTTTTGGCCCTTTCAAGCTCTAATTGGCATTGGCATAATCGTGTAAAAACATATCAACTTGTTTATGTAGACATCCAAATACCTCAATTGCTAAAGGAAGGTATTGATTAGTGGGGTGTTGGTCATGTAACTCTTTTCTTTGGCTTGAGATGCATCAAAGGCAACAAATCTTTGAGCTTCACAAGATGAAGGAAATAAATTCATTCGCGTTGGGTCAATAATGATAACATCAACTAAGGTATGAATGCCATCTTTGGTGAACATATTGTTAACTCGTCAACAAGAGAAGTTGAATGTGGTTGATGGAAGTACATGTAGTTGTTTTTCTCCCACATGGAAGCCAACATTTCACACAATGGTAGTAAAGGTGTTACAAACTACATCATGGGTTCCTGTGTGCTCATTGCCATGAGCGCATTGTAAGAGGTGGATACCCATAGGGTCAATGGGATGTGTGCAAACACATCAAGGGATACTTGCAATTGAGGGATGGGGTAGTCCAAATCACATTTGAAATGTCGTGGAAAAAACTAAGGAACATAATTGAAAGGCTAGGAAGGTTGGTCAAGTTGTAAGTTAAGCACTTGCCCTTGGGCCAAAACATGATAAAATTTGAACATGATGGGTTTCAAATATCTTGTTGGAAAGCATGCTGGAAAGGACATGATGGTATATAATGCTTTAAGATGGAATCTTGAAGTCGATCCATTTGTTGCCCAATGAATTGTTCGAATGGAGGAAAACATGTGCAAGTTGAATGTAGTAGAAGATCACATGCCACCTTAAGGTGTCGCTAGAAAGGGAAGGTGTTGTTGTCAATTCATGTTAAGGTTTTAAGAAAGAAAGGACGTTGATCAACCATAAACCTAACAATTGTAATTAAAGCTACAAGGGCCCAACTCCCTAAATTGGCTACTAGGGTGATGGTGGTTGTTGGAATGAACCCAATGTCACTGAAAGCTATTGGGAGAAAGGCTTATTTATGGGTTAGAAGTCCTTTTAGGCTATCAAAAGTTCTTGGACCCAAAAGGCGCTTAAACATTTGAAGGAATGAAGAATAAAAATAAATGAAGGACTTTATGAAGGTGGAGGAAGGAAGTGTGTACTTCAAAAAAGATACAATGGCCATTGCATGAAATAATGAATGAAAATTCCAAAAGCTACTTGAACATCACTTATTTTGGGGAAAAGGTCCATATTTCAAACATCCTCTAATAGGGCATCTTTGGCGAAGGATGATGTGAATGATGTAGTGCCCTTGGTGGAACCCCCAAAACTCTAATTCCTTTCGATGGGATGGTAAACTAGAATGGGATGTTGAAATTAGGTGACAAACGAGAAGGTGATTGTTAAGGGGTAGGATAATTACATGGTTTTGGATCACTACTACAAAATGTGGGTGCAATTCACTAGTCCATGTTCACTAGACCAATGAATTCACTACTTCTTCACTAGTCCCCATTCACTACAACCAGTGAATTCATTCAAAATCTAGTGAAATCACTTGGCGTACATCGACACCTTTTGTTATAGTGGATGAATAAGGCATTTAGGATAAGGACTAATCATGGAACATTGTAGGTTTGAATTTTGAATTCTTCTTGGTTTTGAATCATGATGATGTGATTTGGGATTGCCCAAATATGGGGGTCATGGAAAAAAAAAATCATTATTAAATACACAATTTTGGGGAAAGTAAGAATAGTTATAGGTACTTTGTAATAAAAAACCACATATTTTGTTTTGACATACCACAAATTTTATTTTGTTGTTTTAATTTCATTTTCAACAAAATATGGAACTTTGTTGTAATTTTAATTGAATTTTTAGTAAAATAGAAAAGTATAAACTTTTGCAATAATTTCTAGATCCACGTTGTTGCGTGAATTTTCTGAAATATCAAAATATAATGAAATGAATTGTAATCTTGTCTTTGGATTTTTTTACATCGTATTCTGAAGTACATATTATGGTTATAGGAAATAACCATGAATTTGGTGTTTAAATGAACTATAAAATTAGGTGTGTTTAGAATCAAAGCAAAAATTGTGAATGTGTGCATATTGTAGTGCAAATCTATTGTTACAATAGTGTGGAATAATTTTGCAAGAACTAAATTCACTTTTACCATTTGGCAATATTACAGAACCCACGAGTGTGCTTAATCAAAGCACATATGTAAATATGTTTTACACACAGCCTAAATGGCTAAATGGTATAAAAGAAATTTTGAAAACAAAAAAAAGGCACGTTATCGGTACAACAAAAACATAGATTAGTCAAGAGAACAAAGCCTTTCACACTGAAGAATGGTGAATTGTATAAAATGGGCCAAGACAACAAACTACGACGATGTTTAACAACTATAGAAACACAGATGGTGATGAAAGAACTACATGAAGGACCATCAAGAGGGCATTTTGCAATTGAAATAATGTAGAGGAAGATATTGGATGTTGGATATTGGTGGTCAACTATGTATAGATACGTGCAAGATTATTACAAATCTTATGATGCATGTCAAATAATAGGAGGATTGGCAATTCAAAGTCTTCTGAAGCTAGTCACAAGTCTTCCAAAGGACCCATTTATGAAATGGGGACTTGATTTTGTGGGGCCAATTGAGCCAGCTTGAAGATATACAAGAAACAAATATATTCTTATTGCCACATATGATGCTACCAAGTGGGTGGAAGCAAAAATATTGAGAACTAATACTGCAATAATTTCAACAAAATTTCTATAAGAATGCATATTAACTAGGTTTGTATGTCCTTTGACTATAATCATAGATCAAGGAGTTTATTTCATTGATGATGCCATCAAGTATTTGAAAAATCATTTTTTGTTGAAACATATGAGTTTTGTCAAGGGAATGGGCAAGTTGAGTCTATCAACAAGGTACTTGGGACACTGTTGACCAAGTTAATTAATGAAAATAAGATAGATTGAGATGAACATCTATCCACAATGTTATTTTCATATAGAATTGTATACAAAATAACAATAGGGTATACAACATATCAATTAGTATGGGGATTATGTCCATTGATGCCCATAAAGTACATAGTGATAATTGTTGGTGGAAATGAGAAAGATAGTTATTTAGTGAGAGTTTTAACTAATAGAATTATGGAGTTGGAGAAGTTGTAGGAGGTTAAAATGCAAGCTACAAAAACAATAGGTATTCAATAGTGGAATAGAGTATTATGGAGTCAACAAAAGAATCTAAAAAAACAATTCAGTTTTGGTGATTATGTTATGTGGCTTCCAAAGGGCAATAAATCACACCTAGGGTAGTTTATTAAGAAATGGTTGAATCATACATAAAACCACATGTGTTGCCAAATAACATTATGTTATTAGTGACAATTGAGAAGTTTGAAAATAACCCTATGTTGGTTAATGTGAATAAATTCAAACCTTACAAATACATGGAATTTGAAGTTCAAAAACAAAAACAACAAATGCTAGTATATTGTGAATAGAATATAGGTGGATTTTAAGAAGAGGATTCCAATGTGGAGATGGAAGATGAAGATTGTGAAATACAAAAACCACAAATATGGAATAATGAAAATGATGAACAAATGAAGGATCCTACAATTAACACAATATTGATTTTAGAACTATAAATGACTAACAAATCCGTGAGTAATAAGTACAAAAATGAAGGATTTGGGTTGCAAAAATCTAAGGATGATTTATTAGGGGTATCAAATGAATCAACAAAAATATTTGCCAAATCATTAGGGGTATTTGCACAATCATTATATTTGTTAGCACAATCAATAGAAAAATTGATATAGTCAATAGATGTATTGCCATAGTCGGCAAATGAGTTGACATAGTTAGCAAAAGGCGTACATGGCAAATGAGGTGGAATCGATACAATTAATGTAAGGAGACTAAAGATGTAGATTAATCAAAAGATGCAATATGAAGTGTTCATTCATAATGATGACACAAAGTGTTTCCACATAGATGTACAAGGGACACAAAAATGGTAGTGATGGGTCATATTAATTTTGAGGATCAAACATTAATTAAAAGACGGCAAGTAGGTAAAAAAATGAATGCAACAAGTGGGAAGCTCAAGGACAAAAAAACAAGATGTAACCATCAAAAGTTGTTTTCATTTATTGCAAAAAGTTGTGAGAATTTTTGAAGTTTTAAAGATCACAAAAACATGAGTGCAGAAAGTGTGATTAAGAAACTACATACAATAACAAAGGGAAACGAAACATAAAAGAGTGAACACAGACAAAGACATGAAGAAAAAGCAGAATTGCTGAGGAAAAAAGAAACTAAAGAGGAGTTGTGAAGAACAGAGCATGAAGGAGTGCTAAATATTCAGTTGTTGGTTGTATGGTCATCGTTGCATTCATCATCTTCAAAATGTGCAAAAAGAAAAGTGTATAATGAGAAGATACAATTTGCACAAACGATAATTCATGATATAGATCAAATTGGAACATCTGAAGTTGAGTTTTTGCACAAAAGTAAAAAACATTGGCATGCAAATGCATAGACATGACCAAGAACAAAATTAGTGGATCTGATGTTCATTGAAAAATCGAAGGAAAACAAAGTTGTGGAGCAACAATTTGTGGAGGCACAAGCAGCGCAAACGGACACAAGGAAGGAGGTACATTGTTGAGGCAAAAGTACAACCATCCACAAAAGTGTAAGCATTAATAGAAGCACAACTAAGGGCAATGGAGATTAAGATGTGTGAATTAGATGCTGCAACAAAGAGAAGACGCACCATCATGGATAGAGTTACATTTTTGGAAAAAGGTATTCACATTTTAGATCCTAAACAATTCATGTGGATATAGACAAAACTGAATATGATAGGCATGTTGAGAGGATGGAAATTGGAAGGATATCAATGAAGAAGAAGAATAGGCTTATAAAGCAAGGCTTGTTCCTTTGTTTTTAATAAGTTAGAAAGCACCAATGCATGATGTCATGTTGGAATTTATGAACACATTCGTTATCAAAGGCAAATATATCTAATTTGGGCATAAGGATAATGTGTATGTCATTAGCAAACAATTGGTTATAGATGTTTTTAGAGTATGCACAAAAGCGTATGTAGAAGACATAAAAAGGTAGGTTAGTAAGTCACTAGAATTACAAGCATTACAAAGTCGTAAAATTGCATTTACAAATTATGTAGCAGATCAGTGGAATGCAAAGAATCTGGGTTTGCCATACTCTATCAGATATTTATGATTTATTAGAAAAAAAAGGTGACATATATTAGCAACAACAAGAATGCCATTACATTGATGAAAGAAAAAAAGAGGAAAAAGGTAGATTAGGCACAACCTATACAATAGTTTGGGTAGTGAGTTAGATCAATGGTATTAATATGTCAAGGAAAATAAGGGAAATAAGGATATTTGTCAATTTGCCTTGATACTAGCAAAAATCTTTTAGGATCTATTTATTCACCATAAAGAAAATCCACATAAACCATTGGCCAAGGTAAAGAGAACTAGGGAGGAAATGCAAACAACATTGGAAAATAGAAAAAAATATGTAGCAGGATCTCCAAGAAGTGTTTTTAAGGAGAAGACCAAATCTGAAGAAGGTAGAGCCTCAGGCTCAAGAATTAAAAGGGAATGGGAGAATACATAAGAAAGGGTACAAAAAATGACAAGGGGCAGAGTGGCACCATCTATAGTGCCAATAATGGTACGTGCAACCAAACAGACTACATATGTACCATAGATGACATATCTACAAGAGAGACATATGAAGGAACATGGGTAGAAAGTTAAGAGGGGACATGACACAAGGTTTCCAAAGGGTGAAGAACATTTGCACTTGGATGGGGACATATATGAAGATTAGATGGAGACCACTAGAAGTTCAAAGCATTTCCAATATCATTTGCAACAACAACAACAACAATAGTAGACACAAGAAGGTCTACAAGTGACGAGACTACAAGTGGAGAGAGTGGAAACATAACCTTCTTTTATAATGTTCAGACCACGAAAATTACAAGTACCAATAAGTAAACCAAGATTTGTTAAGGGACAACCATTTGAATTTGGGTTGGGGAGCAAATTGGTGCAAGAGATGGGATTATCATCAAAAGGATCCAAAAATCCTATGACATAAATAAATACACCAAAGTTTGTGGGAAAAGTAGTTGCAGAAGTAATGCAAACATATAAGGCAGTTGAATTATTTCAAACCATGGCAATTGTGAATATGAATATGGGGAATTTGAATTTAAAGGTAAGTAGTTTGAAGAACAAATTAGAACAGTAGATTAAAGCATTCATACAAAAATTGTAGGATGAAAATAAAGGTTAGCACATCATGGATGAAGTCATAGGATGAAAAATTGTAGGAGTTGAAGCAAAAGGCTAAAGTATGGGAAACCACAGAGAGAAAGTGGGTAGAGGCATTATTATTTTATAAACAACAACACGAGGCTTTGGATAAGCAAGTAAAAACATTAACTAAGGAAAAGAAGAAGGAAAATGCTTTAACAAATTTGGAATTGGTGAATTTAAAGAATGCATCTCTATTTGAATTCTAAGAGTTTGGAAGAAAAACAATAGAAGCAGAAAAATAAAAGTTGGTGGAGGAAAATAAGGAGTATTAGAGGAATTTATAAAAGTTGCACGCATAGTTGGAGAGCACAAGAGTAGAGGAAGAGTCTGGACCCAATTGGTGTCAAGAAAAGGTTAGAGGATTATGGACAAATGCCGTTGTATTATACCCTGATGAAGACAAAGAACAAAATGAAGGATTCTGAAATAGAATATGAGGAATGGTGGGAGGTTGTAGAGGAGTATTTTACAAAGGAGTTGGAGAATAATCTAGTTCGACATAGAGCTCATGGAAGAATTTTGAAGTACAAGTTGGTAGTTTATTAAAAGAATTTTTTAGATTTTGTCTATGGCAATCCAAAAAGTACAGAGGTATCAGGCCAGGATGAGGAAACTAAAGTAGGGCCTAATAGAATAGTTTAGGAGGATGAAATGTAGACTGAAGAACCACATGACCTTAGAAGTGGAACAACTCAAGAAGGGGAAATACAAATAGAGAAACCACAAGATCTCAAAGGAAGGGGCCGAGAAGAAAACAACCATAAATAACTCGAGAAAAAGTAGGTGGAGACTATTCTAGCAACAAAAGAAGAGGTATCCAAGATACAACCCTTGGAAGTAACAAACTGAATTAGTCGACAAGGAGGTTAGAACTATAGAGCCAAAGGTAACTACATAACCACTAATTGTTGAACAAATTGAGACTATAGATACTATAGTGGAGGAAATAGATGCTTACAAGGTTGTTAAATGCTTTCATTGCATTTTCTATCATTTCACAAGGATTTTGGGGACGGAATCCAAAGTACAAAGGGGGTAATGTTAAGGGGGTAGGATAATTACATGGTTTTGGATGAGCAAGGCATTTAAGATATGGAAGGTGTAGGGGAAAATGGTGCCAAAATGTGAATTGCTCAAGAATATTCCCCTACACATCCGAGAGCTAAACTATAAATAAGGCATTTATGAACTAGAGCCAGGGTTGTCACGACATCTTTGCGTCCATCACAATGCAAGGGACGCATCTAGACATAGATGTACCCTTACATCACATCAATATACGACCAGCCTAGGTCAACCTAGGGTCAACCTAGGTCAAAGGGACTAATGAGTTGCTTGGGGCAAGATTATGGGCAACCAAAATTGGGCTTGTTTTAGCTAGTGTAAAATCTATAACAATAGAATAATTTCGATCACCAAGCCTACAATGCTAGAATTTTTTTGATCCCCAAAACTATGGTAATTGAAAAAAAATTGTCACCAATAGTGCATTGATTGAAATTTTTTCGTCACCACATGATTAATGATGAAAATGCTTTTGATTGCCATAACCTTGACAACCAAAAGCATTCCGTTGTTAATCATGTGGCAATTGAATTTTTTTTCAATCACCACATATCTATGAGTTGTCCAATTGATAGTGGATTGATTTCCACCATTGATTTGGCAACAAAATTTGATTTGGTGATGGAATTTGGTCTACCTAGTAATAAAATGTAGATCTTACATGTCAATTCTCACTTTTTCCTTAGAAGTGTGTGGGCATGTTGTGTTGTTTAACAACAACCATTACCATATACTTTGGGAAGGAGGGGTGAAACCTTTATGGGTGTTTGAATTTTAGATCATCATATGGCATTTGCAAGTAGTGTTGAATTTCAATTGTAGCCCTAAAGGTGAAGTCCAATCTTATTGTTGAATACATTAATTATATTAATCAAGCTTATTGTTCTTGTGTATAATGTTTTATCAATGGACGGAAGGTGGAACGTGTGAAGTCCATAGTATTTGATGCCATAAGACAAGCTAGGGAAGGTGGAATGCAAGTTTTGCAACAATGTTATTTTGTACCATAAGAATATAATGTTCTTCCATTCAAATTATCGATATGATGGTAATGGGCGAACTGGAATTGCAATGTGTTCAAAGGCAAATACATGGGTGAAAGCATTATTTGCCCAATGTGGTAGACTTGTCCCTCCACCATTAAATGACATGGAAGTACTAGCCCATATTTCGAATGGGCGAACAGAGAATGTGGCCATGGAAAAGCTGAATCCTTTCGTGGAAGGATAATCTATTTCAAGGTTTCAAGTGGAAAGGGCTCAAAATTTCACCCCTTTTACAAATAGCACAGAAGGTCCTAATATATCCACAAATAACAACACTTGAACCTTTCAACATGTTTCATTGCTTAAGGGATTGAATTCAACCAAAAAACAAGATTTGGACAAGAAATGGGCAACATTCTTTTATGAGGCAAACATCCCATTCAATGTTGTGTGACACCCATCATTCATAAAAGTTATGAAAGCGATATCCAAATCTTGAACCTATTACAAACCCTCATCACACCATGGATTGCGAATAGTTTTGTCAAAGCAATCCAAGGTGGATGTGTCTAAACAAATAACTAAGAGGACACAAAATTCGATTCACATATATGGAACAACCATTTGTTTTAATGGTTGGGACAATGTTGCATGGCATCCATTGTTGAATGTAATGTTTGCTTGTCCAAGTGGCAATGTATTCATAAGTTCCATTGACATAATTTGGAAGTAGAAGGATGTCCATTACATATGTAATGCATTGGGTGGATACATCAAAACCATTAGAGTCAACAACATTGTACAAATTTGTATAGACAATGTTTCGAACATGAGAAGTGTAGTTGACCTTCTAATTTATCATTTTCCAAGTCTTTATTTTCAAGGTTGTGTTATTCATTGTATGGACTTGCTATTGGAAGATTAGAGAAAAACAACATGGGCGAAACAAATTGTGAAAAAGGTGAAAGTTGTTGTTTCTTTCATATGACAACACCATGTGCTAGTAGCAATCTTTCGTCATTATGAAACCAACTTAATGTTGTTAAATTCCACTAAAACATGGTTTGCAACCAATTTTTTAATAATTGAAAGGTTATTCAAGTTCACACTTGCCATTGAGCAAATTGTTGTTGACCTTGATGGACAACTTTTGTCAACTCATTGCATGGCAATAATTGTCAAAAGTTGTTTACCAAGGCAAGGGTTGTTCAAACCAACATAAGGAGGGGACGAATTTTGGGATACTTGTGCTAACTTTGTACACATGGTGGAATTGGTTTTAGTGTCATTGAAGGCATTTGATGGCAAACAACCTTACATGGGAAGGGTGTGGTTTATCATGAAAACATTTGAACGACATGTTTTATCCTTACAAGATCTTCCTTTTGAATTGCCATCAAACCTTGTAGATGTGATTAAAGATCAATTTTACTACAGGTGAAAGATGTTGACAACCAACCTACATTATGCAAGGTCACTTCTCAATCCATACTAGTTGGGTGAAACTTGCCTACATGATGATGTAGATGTGAAGGAGGCTTTTAAATAGTGTTTTGCAGAAAACAATTCGTACTTCAACTACCTATGCCCTAACTTTAAGAAAATTTGCAAAGTTTGTGGAAAATCGAAGTCCATTTTTTAACACCCCTCCAATGAAGGACCTAAACTTGCTCCCACATGAGTGGTGGGATTTTTATTGGAGCTGGTGAATACACAATTGCACCCATTGCCCATTGTATTATGGCGCAAATGCATTTTGCATCATCGTGCGAATGAAATTAGAATTAATATCCATAGAAAAATGTGAAATCAATTAACATCGAGTCAAGTGGAGGACCTAATGTACATATACACTAATAATAAGTTCTTGCAAAAACAACCTAGTGCCAACCCCATGGCATGGTACGAAAAGAATATGTTATCCGAAGACTCAATATTCGATGTTGATGAAAGTGAAAATGAAAGAGACTCACTGGACAAGGACCCCACAACATCAAATGAGTTGGATGAAAATGAAATCAAACATGACCCCTTTGAATTCCCTCATGATGATGAGATTCCATTTTCAAGATTGTTGTCCAATTCGACAATTTGGCAAGCTCAAGGGTCTAACAATGGTGATGCTAATCTGAACATGCCATTATTAAATGACAATGTTCGAATGTCTAATGTAGCCCCCCTAGGCTATACATGCTCCAATAGCACCAAGACAAAACACATCCATGCAATCAATGAATTCCATGGAGGTGGAACCCCCAATTAGCGCAAACACACCCTTAGCTTAAATCATCATTTCGAAACCCAATGCACAATAAACATTAAATAACATTTCAGACATACAAATGGACCCCCTCATTAATCCTCCCAATATTGTAGTTGACGACATTAGGGATATTACATTGGAGCCACGTGTGGGCTCGCATATGATCATTAAAACAAGTGCACCCCAAGTTGCGGATCCAAGTCCTTCAAGTCCTAAAGTTGCAATACTAGAGTAATTTGTAGAAGGTGATTCAAATTCTGACCACGCACCAATTAGCTAGTACTTACGACATCCAAAACCCTCAATACCCCAAGTTCCAATGGGGTCAAACTAATTGTTATGGCAACTTCCATGAATTGTCTTTTGCCACCTATTGAAGATTCATCCACATGTCAAATTACTCGAGGGAAATTTTTTACTATTCAACAACAATTATTTTTGTAGGTGAAAATTATTATGAACGATCACACACCAATGATGACATTTTGGATATTGAGGGACGAATGAATTGTGACAATGTTCAAGCCAAAATCATCACAACCTTGTGTGGGATAGACACTTCAAAAGCGAAGGAATGGTGCAACAATAATGATGATGATGACAATGACATCGACATTCCTAATGAGGCAATTGAGGCCCCAAATGATAATGATGACCATGAGCCTTGACCCCAAAATCCAAATTCTACCATTAGTCATCCTCTTAGGTCACAAATCACAAGGGGTTCACAATCGTAGGTATTTAGCATTTTGCAAATTTTTCACATTGATTGAACATTACATGTAATCCACATGGTGGCTTAAACATATTTTCTTCCAACTATATATTTCTTTGGTAATAAAATTGTAACCATATGGTTTGGGGCCCTATTTTGAAATTGGTGTATTTTATATAAGACAATTTCATATCCATAATTCAAATTGGAAACTTTCAATTCCAAGGGCACTTAAAATTATATGCGGGCAAAAAGAAAGGAGCACTTAGCTATAAATTATTGTAATAAAAAAAAGAATGAGAAATTACAAAAAGAAATAATATTTTATTTACTCGAACCGAATCACTTGTAATATTTATCAAAAAATGAAATTAATAATACATGATCAAAATGGCATTTCCATGAGTTTATAGATAAATCTTCAAGTGCCAAAAACGTTTGTTCTTCTTCTTATTTATGAATTCAACTAAAAATTAATAGAATGTCATATTATGTCAAAATAATCATGAGTTTGATAAACATGGAACTCTGTCAGAATGTCCTTGTACAACAAGTTATCAATCAAATTGGAAACATCCAAAACAAAGACTCCTTTGAATGCACATTACAAATATTTGACATTGTGATCCTAGGTTATAAACACACTTTCCATGTCCATTACATTCTCAAGTCTAACATATAATGTCAATGGTTTGTCCTTGTACAATAAGTCCTTTGGTAATTGAGAAATATCCACATGATATTGGCCTTCTTCTTGGCCTAGGAAATATATGACATCTGCCCTCTCATAATCCCAAGTCACTATGGTGTGGTTGTCCCAATTGGCATCATGCTCGATTATCTTTTCTTCAACTTGATTGCTCGACATATTTTGTTTTGCAAAAAAAATTGGAATCACAAAAATAACAAAAAAAAGTGCAAGGAGCCCCTCCCCCCTTTCTTTAAAGTGTTGCGCACCAATTGTCCAAAACAACTAAAGTCATACATGTTGAAAAGAAAATGGAGGAAAAATTAGAATCCAAACCTCTTTATATAAGTTAAATTGTGGGTATCCCAAAACTAAGGGCACCCAAAAAATTTGGCGAATGAAAAAAATTGATTGCCATCTGATAATGTTCCCATGTACTAACCACGTGGCTATTGAATGTCCTCGGATGACAACCAAATTTTTTTGATTGCCAATTGGATGTATGGATAATCGATGACCAAAAAAATTCGGTCTCCATTCCTCATTTAAGGGTGATTGATTTTGGTCAGAAACTGGCCAACTATCCATTTGGCGACTAAAAACAACAGAAGGTGATCGAAATTGACACACCCCCAAGCTCCTTGATGGACTCAACTGCGAGTCCAAAGGTGAAAACAATGGAAGGAGAAGGAATTAGAGTGCATTCTCTAATTCGTAGCACTTCGGGGGTAAAACGACATGTTGGAGCTCCAAGATCGGGACTAGGAAAATTGACAAGCAACTCAATTACTCACACAGACCTGCACAAACCAAATAATAAGTTGGTTAGTGCGTAGTTGGAGCACTTTGGTGCATGGACAAGCCGTTAACAAACACGGACTCTTAAGATTCACCATGGCCCGAACTTAGTGGAAGCCACCACCTTCCCCCTTATAGTATACTTTGTGCCTAGCCACGGGACTAGCACCCAAATGTCATTTTGTTCTGGGACTCCCAAGTGGGAGTCTCAAAATTCTTAAAATTGGGACTCTCGCAACTTTGGAGTCCAATAACTTTGAGTGAAAACCTCTAATTGAGATGAGGTTTCAAGCAAAGTTGTAAATCTCATTATGAACTTTCCAACGGTATGTGACACACCACCTGCACATAAGGAAATCAAGGTGATTCTTGACTTTTAATGGTCGAGAATCAAATTGGCAATTGGAGTCTTGACCCTTCTTTTGGCCATAACTTATGTTTTAAGTATGCAAATAGGTCATGTGAGATCATTTCAGACATTTATGTTCCAAGAACTTTCCAATGATGTAAGGAACTCCTCAATCCAATGGGTTTTGACCCTTATGATTGCTTTCTGAAGATTCAAAAGTCCATTGGGACTCAAACTCACAAAGTGGGAGCTCACTTGGGTGCGTGGGGGTTCATTCCCTCACATTCTCCCACACTCCCAAGAGCATGAAATGTGACTCTCAAGCTTCATTCTTAGCTCGCAACTTCATAAGCCCTTGCTTTGGTTACGAGCCCAAGGCTAAGGTTGCGACATTCAAAGAGCAATTTAAAGGGTCAAAATTCATTAGATTAAAAAAGTTTCTTATACCATTGAAAAGCTCCTGAGACTTTTATATTTAAAATGGGCTCGCATGATCCATTTCAGTATTTACAACACAAGTTATGACCAAAAGAAGGGTTAGGAGTCAAAATGTTAATTTGATTTTTGACCACTAAAAATCAAAAATAGCCTTGAATTACATGCGTACAAGGGTTGTGCCACATATCTCTATAAAGCTCTTAACAAGGGCTACACTTTGATTTAGACCTCATCTCAATTGAAGGTGCTTACCCCAATTATTTCTTTTTTCATTGTTTTCATTTTAGGATTTACATTTGAGTCAATCAAGGAATTTGGGGGTGCATCATTGAATGTAAAATTCCGGATTCGGCCACAAACTTGTTGTAATGGTTTGATGTCTTTTATCCATAAAAAGACAGGGTGCATTGGACCACAAAAGTGGTGAACTTGTGGGAGAAAATTTCATGGTGGACCAATTTCTCGAAAAATTGGTCAAAACAAAAGCGAGGCTTGCACCATGGATGGAAGAAGGCGTTCGAAACTTTCTAGCCCAAATTGGAAGTCATGGTGTGTTATGGATTGTAAGCACATCAAATGTGTCCCTGTTGTCGAATGGAGATAATCAAGGTGGTTATGGTGTGGTGCAAAAGGTGCAAATCAAAAGATTTGATTACATCCCAAACACAATTAAATTAACAAGGAAGACATTGAAAACAGATGACAATCAAAAAACACATAACCAACAATCAGTGGAAACGTTGGCATTATTTTGTGAATGTCCAAGTGTCATCAAATTCCTTGCCATCCACACAAAGACCATGGAAGCATACACATTGTGGTGGATTGGGGGAACTTTTCAATAAATGTTGGATTACAACACAAGGTACTCCCCATTATTGATAATCGTACCTTATTATAACAAAGCAGGATGAATATGGAAAGGTAAACACGACGTATCGCCTTTAGGCGAAATCATGTGAAGTTGGCATGGGCATTCATAAACATTATGAATGCAATGCATCATTGTGGAATTTTGCACAATGACTTGTTTAAGGACAACATTATGTTGCATTTTTTGGTAGAGAAACTAGATGTTTACATAGTTGTGTACGATTGGGGTGAAATTGGCATTTGCAAAAGGTAATCCCATCATTATATGGTTTTGCAAAAGAACAAAATTCTACCAACACAAAAAAATGCGTTGGTAGGTTGCCCCATAATTGTTTTTTATTTACAACGAAGCAATAATTACAAATTCCCTTTAACAAATCGCTAAGCAACATGCCACAACTTTGAGGTTTAAAACATATTCGATGGGCAAGTTAATAAATGTCATGTGGGGTGATGATTGGGATGTAGAATATTTGGTAAACAATTCAACCATTAATGATTTCACCTTGGTTAAAATTATTTCATTATAATATCACTATGTAAACATTGTGTTTCACTATTAGTTGACATCAATATTATAATTTATTATGGTAAATAAGTTTAATTTTATGTTGTTTTAAATACCCTATGTTATTTTATAATAATTGTATATTATTTTAAGCTACCTCAATTATTTTAATGTATACCCTAAGTTATTATACTTTAAGGTATTCTTAGTTAGCTTATTATAAGTTTTTTATTATAAGTTATTTTAAATTAAAGTTTCAACTAACCTTGGGCTATACCTTAGGTTATTTTATTTTAAGTATATATATATATATATATGTATATGTTATTTCAAGTTACACTTTAAGTTATTCAAGGTCATTTTATTTTATGTTATTATAAGTCATTTTATCATAAGTATAACAATTTAGAATATTTAAAATAAAATAAAATAACCTATAATAATATAATTATAATATCCAATAATAACTTATAATAAAAATAACCACCAATAGTTATTAATAAAATAATCATCAATAGCCACCAACAACCATTAATATAATAACCATTAATAGCCATTAATAAAATAATCACTAATAACCATTAATAAAATAACCATTAATAACCACCAATAACCACTAATAAAACATATAGGCACTAATAGGGTAGGCACTAATAGCCACTAATAGAATAACCAACAATAGCCACCAATAGATTAACCACAAATAGCCTATGGTAATATAACTTAAAATAGTAAAAAATATAGCCTAACACAAGGTGAAATAGCCTTCAATAGCCAAAAGTAACCAACAATAACCTCACATAACCAAAAATAACCTAAGATGAAATAGTTTAGAATAACTAAAAATAACTTATAATAATAGCAAATAACCTAAAATGAAATAACCTATAATAGCTAAAATAAAATAAAATAGCCAAAAAAAACTTACAATAATTTAAAATAGCCTAAGGTGAAATAACCTAAAATAGCCTAAAGTAATTTAGAATAACCAAAAATAATATAAGGTGAAGTAATATAGGGTGAAAATTTTGAAAATAACCATAAATAGGTGTAAATAATGTAGGGTGAAATAACTTAAATAATGAAAAGTAGCCCTAGAATCGTTGAAAGTAAATTAACATAAATAATATTATTATCTTAGCAAAAAAAATCCATTTATTAAATTTTTTAAAAAATGGTCATTGAAATATTGATATTCAAAAAAACATTTGTTCAAATGATTTTATATTTTCAAAAGGAAATAAATGTAATTATGTACATTATAGATTAAATTAAAGTATAATCATTTCATTTGGACAAATTCTCAATAAAATATGAATTTTCAAAGTTTATGTTTTTGTAATGTTTAAAATGAAGTATTTGATAAATATAATGCAATGTAACACATTATCATAACAAATATGGTGCCTTGATGGTAGGGGTGTTTACTTCCATTTGAGAGGTCAAGGGATCAAACTTCACAAGTGGTGGTTTGTAGTCAATAATGTTAAGTTGATCGAATATTTTCCTATTTAATTCCTTAGAGTAGGTGCTTACTTAAGTTGATTGTATTTAGGCTAGGTTTTTAACATAGCATAGGTAGTGACATGTGTAAATAATTCATATGCTAAAAATCATGAAATTATTAATAATATTAAATATTAAATAATTTAAATTTAATTGATTTCCATGTTGCTTAGTTAATAAATTAGTAAGTGAAATGGCTTAGTAAATTTGTATTTCACTAAGTACTAGTGCACCAATTCCCTATTCGTAACAATTGGGCCTCGTTCATTAGGGGGTTGACCAATTTCACCATGGTAAAAATGTCAAATTTCACTCAATTTAATGAAACCCAAAGTGAATTAAAACACATTTTGGTGTAGTGAACCAATATGTCACTTGGGAAACTTATCCATGACATGTATGACCCAAATCTAGATGCACAAAAAATTATTCAACGTCTCATGCACACATTGATGGGGCCTCCATACAATTGGATTGCACCTAAAAAGTGTTATTGAAGGCAACCATAAACAATTTGTAGTTGTTCAATATGAAATATGGTCTAATTTGCATGATCTTTAAAAAATAACATGCTTTGAACTTACGGATTTTATAAAACCCAATTTTGTAAACAAATCATGTTGTCATGTGTAATCAAATTTGAGATTTTTGAATCCATCCTCTTTACACATTTGAAATTTGTATTTGAATCTATGCTCTATAATGATGATGGGTTTTTATAAACATAAGATACAATAATCATATACGATTTTACACAAGTATTACTCATCTATTTTTAATTTTTTTGAATTATGGATGATTGGACTTATCATTAATAAATTTCTCTAATAAATGTTTTCATAATTGATAGACATTAATAATGAAAAAGAATCAAATTCATTTATATGGCATTCATTTTGTGTACTTTTGTTTTGGTTTTCATTTAGTTTTGGCATTGCCTACCTAGGCGAGGATATTGTGTTTAGATTCATTGTAAAATATAGTAGGTCTATGTAATAAATTTATTTTGGCCCCATGTAATAAAGTCTATTTTTATGCAAGGATTTTTGAAAGATGATATTTTGGCTTGTGTTGAAACTTGGGATTAATGATAACGTTGTGATATTTTGAAGGAGTTTGATTTCTTTCACATATTTTTTTTCTAAAAATTATATTTTTTGCATGGTGAAATATTGGAATTTCCATAATTCTTATTTTTCCTTAAGATATTTTTTCATGTAAATGGTAAGGCCATAATGACACACTGACAAAATGGCAACAAATTTTTTTTGATCATTGTAGGATTGGTGACCAAAATTTTTTTGTCGTTAATCATAACGGGGGCAACCCAAATATGACCAAGGATTTTCTTACATTCATCAAGACGGACTTATCATGATGGACGCCAATGTGATGCCTGACACAAAATGGGCATGTCACATCAGTTTTGACAACTTTGATTAGAGGATCATGTTGGGGAAAAGACATTAAGTTTGAACTTGTTGTTAAAGCTTGGGTTCACAAAAAAAACTTTTCTAGTAAGTTTTCCTAGTCGCCTGTTAAAAAGTGCTTGAATTGAATCCACATTTCCCTATGCCCTATTGCCCCACCACAAAAGAGCTAAAGAAAACACCATTAAAATAACAAGAAGAATAAGTGTCAAGTTGCCACATATAGGGGTTTTGTGTCAACTTATCCAATGGAATATGAAACATCACTTATACATCATGCCATCGAGCAGTAGGGATGTGGTTGTCTAGTTGAAGACAACAAAAACCTAAATGAAAGAAACCAAAGACATTAAATGACAAGACCCAAATCTAGGCTTATACAAGTGAGATGGGGGCAAAGGAAGGTATTGAATTACTATGGTCATAGGGATTTGGATTAGATGAATTGGATGCCTAACAAGAACTTTGATGACGAGCTAACCTTCAACTAAAAAATTAACACTCACAAATGGGGCCAAATATTTTAAATGCAAGTTATGAACATTGAGAAGATGGGGGTAAATTAGGGGGTTTGATCATTGGCAATTGTAGGGATTAATAAAATGGAAGGGGAAAAGATCTTTTTTGTGCACGATCAAGGGGGTTTGGGAAGGTGTACAATTGGGACCCCACATTCACACAAAGGACTGGGGGCTGATAAGGGGAACTAGTAGGTGGTGTGCAATTTGTTAGAATGTAAAGGAAAATTAGTGGGTGGTTTGTGGTTTGCATGGGAGATAGGGTGCAAAATAGGTCAATAACAACACAAGATAAAGCAAATCGACGATGGAAATTATGAGATTCAATGAGACTTGATGAACTAAAGGACATGCAACATTTGGTACCCATGAGGAGGGAGGGAGGCTTGCTAAAAGCACATGCCCCACTTTCTAACACTACCTACTATTATTAAAAAAAATTGAAATTTACAAAGCCAATCACACAAAACTAAAAAAATTAAAAAAAAAAAAAGGAAATCTCATAGGGTCCCTAGCTACAACATTATACCAAACCTTAAGTTCACTATGGGCTTGGATGCCATAATCACTTCTCTATTAAGTTCAACACGACCTAAACACCCTCGTGTTTACTACTCTCCATTGCTTTCCCATGCCACTTGGGTCCCACAAGGCACCTATGCCACTCACCGGATACAAAAATTAAATTAAATTAAATTTAATTTAAAACCGCTTAACAAAAACCCCCCTAAAACAGCCCTTTAGTGGACTGGTTACCTCGTACAAACTGGCCTTTGGATCCCACTGGCAAGCGCATCGTTGCTCGCGAGCCCCTAACCGAGAGTGGCCTCTTGCGTGCTTGCAGCGTGCTTGCCTACCTGTGCTCCAAGGCCGTCGAGCTCAAGCTCAAGCTCGTTTCTATAGATTCTTTTTGTCCTTCACGGAGCAATCTATAGCCTGTACCAACTACCTACTACCTACCAGGGAATCCTGGTTCTGAACAACTTCTTCTTTTTCACTGCGCTGTCTGTTGTGTAGTTGTGAAGGTTTGCGTCTGCGCTGCAAAAGACATCTGTTTGAGCGATCTGCTCTTGCTCCTTGTTCTACAAAACTTGTTGGACATAAAAAAAGGAAGGAAGAAAGGAGAGAGACGAAGCCTTCTTCCTTCCTGGACCCGAAACCCTAGACGTTTGTATTCTAATAACCGACTACACCTATGCAGCGACGTCTCTCTGAATGGTTTTGGCCCAATTGTTTTGGTACACTGCTGAGGCTGTATGATGTACCTAAGACCTGCTGTTGATTGGCAACATAGTTTGATTGGTCCAGGTGGGTTGCAACAAGTAGTCTCCCATCTATTTGCATTCCCAGATTTAGTTTTATGGGTGGGATTAGAAATAAGTAAACTTGAATGTTGAATGTGAGAAACATTTTTGCAGGGTCTGGAATACATAGCACCACTGGAAGTGCTTTAAACCTTCATTTCACCTTAAACCCTAAACTGTAAGCACAGATTTGAAGCAGCATTTCTTTTTTTCCAAAATTTCACCTGTAAAAGTATGAAATTTTCGAAAAAAGGTTGGTTGCCACAGGTTTAAATTACAGGGCTTCCCACTTACAGGACTCTATTCCAATTGTTTGTTGAGCAAAGCTCAAGTCCTGTTCAAGAGAACCTTTAGAGGGTGGCCTTTCTTCACCATGAGGAAGATAAAATTAACCATCTCAAAATCAAAAAAATATTCAATACTACCTCAAGAACTGTTAAATTGACTATTGATAATGCTGGACTTAGAGGTAATTAAGATACGGAATGAACACAAGGGATACAAATCAAGTCAATACCTGCATATTTTGGTTGGGTAAGTTTATTAATGATATCTCAAGGAATTTGATTTATGGCTAAATCCAAGAAGTTACAAAAGAAAGTCATTAGAAATAGAATTGGACTCACTAAATATCCAAGAGTATATGCCATTTCCAAAAGTCTTTTCTCTAGGTACATTAAAACTCTCAAAGTTGGCAAATTTCTGTGGCAAAAAGATCTTCCACAAACCTACAAACAAGAGTGAATCTCTGAAACAGCAAGTTCAAGAGGAAAAGATTGTCCACAAGGCTACAACATAGGGAGAATCTCTGAAACACACCACAGAGCAGGTGTTGGACTTTTAAAAAACCGCTTCAAAAAACCAAAAACTTGTAGGAAAAGAGAGAAATTTGCTAAATGGACTGAAAAATTAGTAACACGTTGTCTATAAGCAGAAGGAACAAATTGAATATCAGAAACTCTCTAACCAAGAAATTGTCCAATGCTTTCAAAACCTTAAAGCTTTGCAGACACTCAAAAGAACTTGCAGACATGGGGATATATGCTTAATCATTGCCTCTCACCCTTCTTCCAAACTACAGCAAATCAATACTACTCTTCATCTCTTCCTATTTCCTCCAGAATATTCCTTCCAGAGACTTTAGTCAATCCAAACAAATTGAACACATTAAGATATAGGATTTACCACATCTTGCTCTCGCTTGCTAAATTCATTTTTGGACTTGATGGAGCAGCCAGATCAGAGATTTGACATTGGTCTTTTCTTGGAACTCCAGAAATCTCTTCTGGGTTTTTGTTGGTCAAGAGTCTGACTCTGCAACCAGACTTCACACATTCATGCATTAGACTTTTAGTTCACAAACATATCTTGTTTCTTGTATCAAATCTGGCTCTACAAACATAATCTGACCTAAACGCCCCATTTGAGAATCCATTGCAGACCACCAAGCATATCTGGCCTCAGTTTCACACCAATCTCAGTTTTCAAAGGTGTCAAGATGAGAACACCCAAAACATACATGCTGCTACAAAGCACGCAACCATTGAACCCTTGTGTTGCTGAGGACAGCCAGCAGGTACAATCATGTGCAGATGCAGGCTGATATTGATGTTAACAGTCCAATTAGAGCCTATCTAATAATACAGATATCCTTTTTCAACTTTGAACAATGCAAACTCATAAGAAAGAAGAAAGCAAACTATAAAATACTGGTGCACCTAGAGAAGCCACACCTTTAGTACAACTACTGACTGCAGTCAAAATCTGCTTCAAAACTAGGCATTTTAAAACATTGTTCCCGAGCAGGAACAGTCAACAAGCCCCCGGGCAAGAAACAATCCACAAACAAAATGGAAAGTATAAGGCAATTGCTACTGCCTTCACTTAAAAAGTTTCCCAGTCTTTATTGACAGAGTTGGAGGAGGATGGGGGAGCATCAAGGCTGCCTACATTGCTCCCTACATCACTGTCAAATGTCTCCCACTGAGTGGTCACTATTACTTCATTCTCAACTGATGGTGGACTTGTGTTCGCTCCTCTTAACCTATCAATTGTGTCCACCAATCCTTGTACCCTCTTCACCTGCCATAAATTGATAAAGACTGGGGTCAGCAACAACAAACATAGGCAACAAGGGCTCAGATCAGAGTAGCCAAACAATTTGCTGAAACACTAATTGGCAACTTAAGAAATGTTGTAACAAAAAGTTGCCCCAATACAAGCCATAACCAGCAATGTTCTTGGAAAGTTCCTCCAAGTATTAAACAAAACAATCAATCAAAGTAGGCACATATACCATACCTCTGTTCTCCTGGAATTTTTGGCCTCTCCTTCTGCCTTAATAGCATCAAGTTTCAGCAATGCTTGCATCAGCATTTCACTTAAGCTGAGCAAGTCTTTGTCTGGGCATCCACCTCCCTCTTTTGCTGTTGCTTCACAAGCTGATACCTACATTCAACAGTAGGATGTGTCAACAACCTAATCACCTGCAAAATTGTTTACACATCAATGAGTAAGGGAAAATGGTGAAGTAACACCACAGAATGAGATTGAAATTCCCATCCATACAAGATGATATCAGGACTCGGACCTGTAGTAGTGTAAGACAAACACAAGTTGCAACTGAACACTTTGTTTTAAGAATGAATTGGGCTACATCCAGCTGGTGGACTCAAGATGGGTGATAGATATAAATATCTAAACAAGTGATGAGAAATTTTCCATAAGCCAACATGAAAAGAATTGAGAGACACCCTAATGACCAGGTTATGACACTTCACATCTCACAACATAACAGCACCAATCAGCAAACATGAAAAAGAGGAGACCCAAGCTAAAAGAAAACACCAAACAAGACCAAAAATAAAAAAACTGAGAAGCAGTTTGAATGACATTGGACATACACTGTTGACAAACCTTCAACAGCATTGTGTAGGTATTATGTATTAACCAGTTTTTGCCAGGTCTGGGTTCAGGCCATCCTGCAGGCTGGTTACCAGTTTGGGGATGGTTGTCTGTAACCAGACCCCCATTCATACAAGATCAATCTCCTATTGACCCTGAACCAGACTTTGCTACAAGGCACAAGGCTCCTGTTAGAATCAGACCCGGAACTGGTCTGCAAATCTGTCTCTTGCTGAAATCAAATCCAGATTACTGCAATCTTTCTTTATAAGTGGTCAGGTTCTCTAGGCAGTGAAAATTTAAGAAAATCCTGAATTAATAGATATGGTGTCCATGGTGACCTTCAATCTGTGGTACAACAGTTTTATGACACAATTAGTTATGTTGGGCCATGTGAGGAACAGGCAGAATTGAGCTCAGTCTCAAACTACACCAGGTCTGAAATTCCTTTGAGAAACACCAGAACCTGAAGTTTCTAATTTGAAGAACCTGCTTCAAAACCTTCCTGTAGGTTCTGTCAAATTTTTAAAATTTACCAGAACTGGAACTAGAGGTTCCAGTCAAAATTTTAAATTAGAAAGGACCCAAACCAAAGGTTCATTTTAAGGCTTTTAAGTTTTAACAAATCAAACAACATTACATTAACCACCTCCCATAGGATTCCACTTTCAAAATTAAAAAATAGCAAGGACCCAAACCAGAACCAAAGGATCCCTTCAAGTTCCATTTAGAATTAAACTACCTTATTAACCACCTACAATAAGGTCCCAACAAAGTGCTGCTGGCAACAGGTGGAGGTTAATGCCAAACATGAATCAACCCACTGAATTTCTGCAACATCAACCATAACAATGGCTAGCTCAACAAAACCTAAAAGAGAAGAGAAGGAGAAGACTGAAAAATACAAGAAGAAAGAGAGTGAAAAATCAAGAAAGGAGGAGGAAAAGAGAGAGAAAAGATGGAGAGCTTTGAGAACAAGACCTTTAGAGGACAAAGTGTGCTTCAAAAACACTCCCCACTTAGGATTAAGAAGCTTTTGAAAATGATCATTCAAAAATCAAGTAGAAGTCTTTCTTTGTTAAGCAAGCCTCTGGTCAGATTTTTAAAAGAAGCTGAAAAGACTAGCTCAAATGGCGAGCTTACTTTTTCATCAACAGACCAATTAAGCTCGCCATTTGAGCTACAAAGTCTTAAGACCCTATAAAACTCACTATTCCAAATTTTGCAGAATCTGAAACAATGGAATCCACATGACACATATGAACCATGTTAAATAAATGCATATTCTGGTGTCAAAAACATCAATGCTGAAGTCTTTGAAATGTAGGGATATTGCAAAATCCAAGAAATAGCAAGAAGTAGCCATTAGGAATACAATTGAGCTCACAAGACATCAATTTCAGGTATCTATCACCACCAATAGAGTCTTTGTATAGTAGATACGTGAAGTTGGAGAAATCAAGGTTATTGGGACAAACAGGGGGGGCAAAGATGTAAGGCCAAGGAAAAACGCACCCACTGAAAAAACTCAATCCAACAGAGTCACATAATATGCAAGTTCACTATGTAGGAGTGCAGTGGAATTGTGGTTCATTGACAGTAAGAGAAAAAAAGTTGCAAAAAGGATGCATCTCATGCAAGAACTCTCAGAATTGAGGTACCAGAGTAACAAACAATTGATAGTGGTCCACATGGAAACTGAGCAAGAGAAGAACAGATTCAGAAAGCCTTCACATGAGTCAATTCACAGCACAATGGATTTCTCAGAGAGCGCTTGCAGTTAAAAAATCCTGTACCTGTTCTGAAAGCTTGTCCACATTGGCTTGAATGACTGAGATAGCTTGACAGGCATGTGCGATTTGCTCTTGCTCTTGCTGTTCGTGAATCCTTCTTTCACGTGCAGCAGAATCCTCCACAAGGAGGAGCTTTGATTTGTCTTTCACACCTGCATTACTCAATAATTCTGCATCTTCCTTCTCCTTCCCTCTAAATAGTAAGCGCTGCTCCTGAGGCTCCAATCCAGTCTCCTGCACCAGAAGGCTTTTCACATCCCCTGCATCCACCCACCAGCGTGGACGAAATGAATCTCATACAATCAACCAGCAAAACCTCACCACCATCCCTCTTCTTGTCCTTCAGTTCTCGCACACAGTTTACAACCTTTTACTCAGAAAAGACAACAACATCCAAACATACTGCCAGAGCTTCTTCCACCATGATTCCGATGATCAGCAAGTGTGCACAAGACTGGAGCTGCATGTATAAATGTCGAAAGCCTTCTATGACAGTCGCAAGTTGGAAACAGATTGTATGATTCCTTGAAAAAAGAATGACCATCGGACGCGCCGGCCGGCCAAAAACATTCCCTCATACTAATAACTGTGATCCATTGCTGCTGCTACGATCAGCCGTCCAACTTCTTCAGCAAAACAAAAATGAGGAGTGCGGCAGAAATAAACCAGATTTCTGAAACCAGCATCGCCAAGAAGAGAAGACGAAAAAACGCCAATTTTTTTTTTTTAAACCAAAAAGAAAAAAAAAAAACAAAACAAAAACAAAAACAAAACAGGAAAAAAGAAAATAGAGACAAGAACAAGGAATAAATCAAAACCCTTGACAATCCCGGAGGAACTCAAGAGACTTCACTTACCGAAAGAAGCCTGGACCGGCACGATAACGTCGTGCAAGAAAAGGCCGTGAGCGACTTTCAAACTGATGGAGGATGACGGATCGGCGATCCCTGCAGATTTGGACTTGCGCTCTTGATCATGCACACCTGTGATGATCGCGTCAGATCCATCCTCATTCGATCCCTCCATGACTACTTACTCCTCTTTCTCCCTGTTTTATTCCGTTTCTAGTTCGCCTATCTCTTCCCTTTATTCCCGCTTCTTCTTCAACTATTTCTTCATGATCGATTTCTTGCTCTTTCTGCCTGCCATTCCTCTTTGTTTTCCGATCCGCAAAAACCAAAAGACCACGAGAAGAAGAGGAAGAAAATCTTGCCGCCCATCGCCACCGTCTCCGTTTTCCAACGAGAAAAGAAAGAAAGAGAGATGAGTCCTTCCCACCCCCTGCCCCCCCCGCCCACTGCTGCCCCAATCCACTTTCTCAAAGGGTATTTTGTTTCTTGAATCTGCCCAGCTCGTCTGCCCAGTGGAAAGTTTTTCCTCCTTTTTTTTTTGGGAAATAAAAGACTTACACAATGTGAATTATTTGGGGCGAATTTTGGCAAACTTCGCGAATTTTTTTCAGAAAATGGAAAAGAAAAGAAAAACAAATAAGCACACGCACACGCAAACACATTTTTTTTGTTATTTTAAGGGATTTTCTCGCCATTTTTAGCCACTTCTAGACCTGGGCACTCCTGAGGTTGCCACTTGTAGCAGCACTTTTGTAAAAATGTTACAAACCAGTGTTGGGCGTGCATTGGACTTATTTAATAACTGCCCGTTCCAGGTAGGAAAACAATTTAAAATCAAATAAAACCTCCGGTTCTGATTATTTTTAAAACCTGAAAGAGAATTGTCGGGTTTCATGAAAGAACCGGAGGTTTTCTGGCCGACTACTTCACTTTTTGGAAAACCTTGAAACCTACAATCATATATGAGAATCAGGTATGTTGCTCCACGGATATATATCAGCACCGGGTATTTGAATTATTGTATAATAATAACTGTGGTTGTCAACTCTGCTACCCATTCGATGTAAATTTTGTGGCATTTCTCAAGTGGTGATCGTCCATAAGTAGAATGAGCTAAATTTGAAGACATTGGAAATATGAAAGTCAACAATCTTTTAAGCACCCTTTGAGATCTTGTAGGCAATTGTGGCGATGTTTTTGGGTGATTTTAAAATAAAAATTCGTTACTTGATACCCCAAAAAAATTTAAGAAAATTTGTGAAAGAATAATCTTTTTGCAAAATGTTCTTCATTGTTTATTGTTTACAATTTTACGTCCATTTGGGACCAGAGAATCCATTAGACGAAAGGTAGATCATGGAGGACAGATTGTCCTTTGGTACTGGCAGCATGCCACAAATTTGGCTAGGGCGATTGTGTTCGTAGTCTGCATGAGTTCAATAAGAGTGCTTGTGTGGGCGAGGGGTAAGGTCGAACAGAAGCGTTCCCTAACTTTCTGTGTATTTGGACAGATAAGGAGTAAGTGTTCTTCATCCTCTGCCTTCCCCAAGTTGCAGCTTCGACAAAGCCTTTTTGTGTATGGCACGCCCTTCCACGCACCTAGCACTGCTTCAAGTTGCGTGTTGCCACATCGAAATCGAGCTAAAGCTTTCTGCAGTTGGACACAGTTGATGTCATACAAGTATCTTTCGCTTTCGTACGACATACCCTTGAAGCGCAAGTATCTTGTTTGCACGTTGGTCCCAATCTTGCGGTTAGTAAAGAACTTTTCAATGAAAGCCAGTCGCATATTATCCTTCACCCTTTTTACATTCAACATTGTGTGGGGAAAACCTGGAGGGGGTGAGATCCCAACCTCCTGGTTGATTGGGCCTCTCGTTGTAGATCTACCACCAACTGGCTGCATTAGCCTTGCTAAACAGGTCGGGTGTATGTGCGTTGACCCAGGAACTATTCTCACCGGGAGTTCAGTAATCCCCGCTTGGAGCGCACAGGTCGCTACAAGTTGAAGTGTCATTTCCAGTGGTGATTGAGCCAGAGGCAGAAAGCTTGTCACCTCTTGGGGCTGATTCTGGAGTAGCCATTTTTTCATGGATCCAGCCCAACATTTCTTTCTCATAACAAGCATAACGAGCTGGGCTTCCCATGCCTTTCCTAAGATGTGGTCTTTAGTGAATGTGCTCACATGATTATAGTACATCAATGCTTGTCCCCATGCAAAATGTTCAAAGGGGAATTTGCCAAATTCTGCCAGCACAATGGACGTGCTGGTTGTTTTTCACACCTCGAGTAGGGACTTGAAGAACCTTCGGTACACTACTTCAATAGCCTTTATTTTTTTAGAGTCCACCCAAATTTCATAAGCATAATTTGCTGTGGAACGCACCAACGTGTTGAAGAGGCCACAATGTAACTTAACGTCCATAATACGCAGTTCTGCACAGCGGCAGTTCAGTGCGAATAACGAACGCCTACTAGTAGCTGCTAGATGTTCCACTACACTATCCAGGTTCGGGGTGGTCTCGAATAAGATCCCCAAGTAGTTGAAGGTTTGTACGCACTCAATAATGTCACCTTCAAACACAAACTTTTGGCATAGGTCAACAGAATTGAACACCATGACTTTTGTTTTTTTCACGTTCACTATAAGTCCACGTTCAGCACAGAACTGTTGGAGTGTGTCTAACTATTGTTGTAGTCCCACCTCTGACTTCGATGTTAGAACAAGGTCATCGGCAAAAAGTAACAACCATACGTGCACATCTGCCAAGGTTGGTGCATCGCATTCTCTGCCGTCTAAATGCCCTTCTAGGGCATCCAAATATAGCCCAAACAATAGGGGGTTGAGAGGACAACCTTGTTTCACACCTTACTGGCATCTGAAGCTATAGGTGACACCCTCACTTGGGTGGTTGATACATATGGTATCCTTGGCATACATCACTTGTAGGCATCGCAAGAAGCACCCCTTCACCCCAAGGCCAGCCAACACCTACCACAACGCTTCACGCGGCACAATATCGAATGCCTTTTTTAAATCCACAAAACAACAATAGAGTGGCTTCTTTTTTGCCTTGCTCTGTTCTATCAGAATTTGCAATATGAAGAGTTGGTCGGTAGTGCAGTAATCTTTGCGAAACCCAGCTTGACCCTTAGCACGCAGCCCGTGTTGTTTAGCCCATTTGCTTAGCCTTTTGTCAAGGATCATAGTGAACAACTTTGCTAGGATAGGCCCAACCGTTATCCCCTTGTAGTTGTCAAATTTAGAGGCATCGCCCCCTTTAAAAAGTGCGTGGACCACCCCAGTGGAAAGGGTTTCTAGAAAGCCCTTTGCCAGAAAGCAATTGAACATTGTCAATAGTGGCATGTGTAACAATTCTCCTGCATCCAAAATGAACTCAGTTTTCATACCGTCCAAACCGATAGCCTTGTTCCTGTGTAACTTTTTCAATGCCTGAAGCAACTCAGCAAGTGTGATATCTACGTTCAAGGTGTGGCTAGGTGGAGATTCGGTCACCTGAGCTGAATGATCATCCCGTAATTATAAGGGTGGCGAAGATTAGCCAACTAGCGCGCGAAAGCCCTCCAAAAGTGTAGTCGCATTGATCTTGTCCATAATGGGCGCCGTTGGCTGGTACTTTTTCCAGAACAAAGGCGCATTCACCTTAACATCGCTCACATATGTTGAGCTCTTGCAATTTCCCAAAAAAGTCTTTTCCTTTTTAATAAATTTTTGAGTTTACTTTTCTGATGTTTAACAGTATGTGAATCGAGGTTGGCTTTCATCCAAAGCCTCAGTTCACATTTTGTTGTACGGCAATCAACGTCAAACCATGGTTTATGGCAATGTCTCTTTCTACAGCTCCCTCCCGAAGACTTGTTGCCAAAAGTAGATTTTGCTGCAACACCCACACATTGTTACAATAGGTCAACTAATTCATATGCCTTCAGATGCCCAATCGAATTAACAACCCACAAGTTTCTAAGACTCGCTGTTACGACAAGCTGGTACTCTTCAACTTTTGATTTATCATAGTTGAACCTAGGCAAGAAGAATTTTTTTGTTACCACCGTATGTTGCAGTTCAACAAAGCTGCAATCGATGTTCAATTGTAGGCGCAACGGCCTGTGGTCAGAATCACCCCCCATCGTGCGATAGCGAGTGTCATCGATTATCACCTCGAGGTGTGTAGCAGCTTGCCAAATTGCACGTGAGCCAACAATATAATCGACAGTGTTGCGCCCCCCATTTGCCAAATAAGTGAACTCCCTTGATTGGTCGCCAGGTGTTCGGCCATTGAGGATGAACAACCTAGCGTCACAGCATAGGTTCAGGAGCTCGCAGCCCCAACCGCCAACGCTAACATCACGGTTTTGTCGCGTAGCCACAACGCTTAGTTGCTCAATCTCAGCGAACTCAGGCACTTGTAACAGTTCACAAAGGTCACTAGTGTCAAAGGTATTTAGTAATTCTGTAGTACGCGCATTGAAATCCCCTCCCAATAGTACTATGCCCCCCAGAGTTTGAACTTCAGCAATATCTGCTACCAAGTTTTGGAACATGGATTCATTATTGTGTTTGGAGCCAATAGGGGCAACGTACACCACGCAGACAAACAAGTCAAGAACAACATCCCTGTTGACCCGTAGCCATAGATAAGAATCGTGATTTCCTTCCTTCCACTATGACAGGTTTGACCTAAGGTGGCTACGAAAGTATGCAACAACCCCCTCGCTATGTTTTGTCGCTTTTGTATTTCCTATCTGCATAGTGCGTGCTACCGCAAGTGAGTCAAACCCTTCAACATGTGGCAAATGTTGGCCTAAAAGGACATAGCAACGATGTGGCATTGAGCGCCATCGTGGAGTTCTTCAAATCTTAAACCTCGTTGCTGGTTGCAACCAAGGGCGAAGCACCCATACGCCCCAAAAAAAAAAAAAAAAAAAAAAAAAAAAAAAAAAAACCTTTTTCGTTTTTAGGAGATGAATTTTCGTTTTCTGATTATTATTTTAAAACCTATTTCAAAAAGGAAAGAAATGAGAGAGAAATTGTAAAAGAAAAAGAAGAGGAATGCAAAAAAAAACAA
>Ga0209208_10001167_pt1 | contig 36636 bp, 26 predicted proteins | sample S1TSphfallax_3_FD_187694 | JGI IMG/M metagenome (GOLD analysis project Ga0209208, IMG submission 187694) | Host-associated microbial communities from peat moss isolated from Minnesota, USA - S1T2_Fd - Sphagnum fallax MG (SPAdes) (version 2) | ecosystem: Host-associated > Plants > Peat moss >...
CCAAGCTCTTAGAATTTGGGAAAATTCCCAAATATATGTGTAATTTGGTTGTTTTTGACATTTTGCATAATTCACATTTCTTGGGTGAAAACATAATCAAGGGGACTATTTGAAATGTTATAATCATAGTTTTTTTGGATTTTATTTGAACTTAAAATGAAAACTTCATATTCAACATTAACATTATCAAAATTTTAATTATCCATTTGTAATAGACTTCAATAGAAGTTGTATTTAAAAATATGGACTAATTTTTATTTTAAAATGGACTCATAATGAACTTTACATTATGTTTGTCACACAAATATAATGAAAAATGTGAACTCAAAAAGTATGCCAAAGTAATGTCAATATAATATTTGAAAAATAAGCCAACATCAAATAAGGAATTTAAAAATAAAATGCATTGAAATTCTCCTAATACAAAAAAAATTGATTTATTTTTTAAAATGTCATTTTTTGTCATTTTTAATTGTTTATAGTCCATTTCACATTGAAATATTCAAACTTTTACATGATTTTTTTGGATCATCACATGTTTAATGATATTTAAAAGGTGGTTTGCCATTTTATTTTTTATCAAAAAAAGGATAATTATAATATTTATGGGTTGATAATTGTTATAATTACAATAAAACTAGTGGAAGACAAGTCTTCAAATTTTCAAATGTGAGTCACCTAACCATGTTTTTACCCTCTTGTTGATTTACTAGTTGAATCTAACCTTCCATTTGTTGATAGCTATCACATTGTGCCATATAGCTTAAATGAAAGTTGATTCAATCTTCATGATTTGTTCTTTGTTCCAAATGTCATCCCAATTGTGGTGGAATTTCTCCATTTAGTTCTCCATGCCATTTATTTGTAACGCTTTTAATAAGAATGTCATGACTATTAATTAATTCCATTTTGCTACTACATACATTAGTGGTTGTGTCATCTTTCCTTCTCTAGAAAATAGGTTCAAAAGTAATATTTGAAGCAAGACCACACATTAATAGAAGTCGTGTTTTTCTAGGTCCTTTTCTCAATCAAACTTCTTGCATGGTCTAAGCTATTTTCAAAATAGGTCAAGGACATCCTATTGTTATCATCTCTCTTGGCAAGTCCAATCACTTGGGAAATGGGTCCTATTTAAGACCAAAACATCTTTTGCAAACCAAGATTAATAATTTGTTACATAATCATGAAACTTTATGTTATCTTTTGAAACAAATTAATTCAATTCATTCTCATACTAAATAAAATAAAATATTAATTAGTAACAATCAATCTGTACATTATGTCATAAAGTTATGTATCCAAATTCCCAACATCATATCCACTATCAAGATGGAAACCATAAATCCTTTATGAAACTTTATACTAAAAGTCTAAACACCATACAAAATTTTAATTATTAATTGGTATCCCTCCACAAACTCAAACATGACATCTTTAAATACTTGACAAAAGGAAGTTTAACATGCACTAGCCTAAAACTTATTCTACCAAACCCAATCCAATGATTCATTTGGGGTTTATTCAAAGTTAGGTTCCCAAAAGGAGTTCCTAACCAAAAAAATGATTATAACAAAAGATAATTTTGGATTTTAATATTATTTAATAGTCACAACTATAGTGTAATGTTGTGTATATTCATTATAATTTCTATCTCCAAGCATAGGTCGTGTGTAGGAAATAATTATGCAAAACAAATGTTCAATTGTCCATAAACAATTATTTAGGTATTTTTTACAATTTTATTTGTAAACCAAAATATTGATGCACAACAATGTATGCATATAAGAAAAATCATTGCCATTGCATGAATTATCTTAACTTGAACCATTCACATTTTTTTCACTTAAATTTGTTCCATATAGACAATATTGTAAAAACTAGTGAAAAAAAGTCTTCATGTTGTTATTCTTGTTTTTGGAACCCAACCATGAACAAACCCATTAAGTATTATTCCATCCTTCCTTATTTTATGACTCATCAAATACAATGCAACAAGTGTCGTGAATAATCACATTAATCTAATGAGTGACCAAAAAAGAAATTATGTAAGTCTAACACTTCAACCTTGTGAGTCACCCAACAAGCCAAATAAGTTCAACTTATAGAATTTCCCAATTTATCATGTATTTAAGTTACCATTAATTTATTTACCAAATTTACATATTCAAGTTACCCCATGGCCACAAATTCAAATTACATCCCATATCACATATTCAATTTCCAACCTCATGTCACGTATACACATTATGCGAACAGAAGACTAAATCATGATCTTGTTCATTATTTAGGGTATTGCATTTTGTAGTGGTTTGGAATGTTACATCTAATTTGTTCCTTTTTTTAATATATATAGCAATTCAATCTTTTTCTTTACATTTGAGCCTTTTATCTTCAAACAAGTTGCCACACTCCTTTGAGACTTTGAGTTATAAGTTCTCCTACATGGGTCATTCAATCCCTTGAATTCAAAATTTGTTGCTAGCATCGTCCCAAGATATGAACTAGTGAGAATCTTCCTACCATATGTCTTTCATCTTGTAAAGTACCTTCATGTATAAAACTTGGGCCCTTACAATTGAGGCCTCATATTCATAGGACATTTAAAAGTTGTGAACCACCAAAGACTATAACTAGGGGCTACAACTTGGAGTTTAATTGACAAGTCTAGGCATTTATGTGTTTGTGCATTTGTGACCAAGCTTTGGTTACAAGATTCCAAATCCTCAAGAATCCATGTTTGGATCATTGATGTTCATGAACGACCATGTTAATTTTCTTTCCACATGTTAAAATACAAGGTTATAAATTGTTTAAATGGGCTCTTAGCAAAACTTAGAGGTTAGCCTCACCAAGTCCAAAAATGTTTATAATCCATTTAACCATAAATGATGTCAAAGCCTCTTAGGGATCAATTAAGACTTAATTGATCCCTACCTAGGGTTGGAGGTTGGGCAATTTCAAAAAAAAGGTCAAAGGTTTAAGATTTGGTGGAAATAATTTACCAACTAAAGGTTGGAGAGCTTAAGGTATTTTAAAACAAAACTTTGAATTTAATATAATTCATATTTAAGTAAGAATACTAGTGTTCAATGATGAAAGACATGTGGAAACAAATCTTGGTATGGAAAAAATCATAAAAGAGGAATAAGTTTAATAAGGATTGGAGTTTTTCTTGTTCTTTTGTTAAAGCCAAAATAAGAAAAATAATAAATAGAAATAAATGTGAGAAAACAAGTAGGTTCACCACATGAAAAGAGGACTAAGTAGATTGGATGAAAGAGGAGTACAATTTGCATGTAGTTCAATTACCATATTTATGATTTAGTAGATGAATCACAATTTTTGTAAGGTTGTCACTACTTTCTAAGATAATACTTAGGAAGTTGGGGGATGTGGTGATGTGTGTGGAAGAGAATATCTAAAATTGAAAATGAATAGGAAATGTATGAGTGTGTGTGATTTGACCTCTAGAATAAAAGGACAAAATTATTGTGGATATACTATGATTTTGGAGTCTCTTGTTTTTTTTTATTAATGTAAAATGCAAGCATGGTAAAGTAAAAAATAAAAATAGTTTGCCCAAAATCCAATTAAAAATGAAACAATTATTGACATAAAAATAAGAAAGTAAATAAAAATTTCTCAAATAAAACATGAAACTGTTAGCTTCTCCATTGAGTTTATAGTAAAATAAATATAAATTTTGATTTTTTTTAGAATAATAGAAGTAAGTTACAAATATATTTGAAATGGATCGGGTCAATATCATGCTCAAAACTACTTTTAAATTAGAAGTTGGCTATATTATGACTATAACATACATAATATGAGCATACATAAATATCTTCTAAGCTTCCATTAACTTGAATTTTTTTTTAAAAATCAATATTTCATGTACTTGCAACCAATTTTTATAAGACTATAAATCTTGTGCAAGTAAATACATATTTTTTTAATGTATTTAAATATACTTGAAAATGTGATTTTTCAATATTATACTAAATAAAGTGAAAGATCATTTTCATAGTAATTATTGAATAAAATATTTCAGAAGCTTTCAATACATCAAAGTTTTTTTTTATGGTTATTTGCAATTTTTGTGACAAGGATTAAAGATTGTTTACTTTAAAATGTTTTCATCTAGGTAGCAAGCGAGTGTTAGAAAAGTAGTAGATTTTGATTTGCACTTGTAGTTTGTAATGTTATGTTTGCATCTAGCAAGTCAAAAGGCATCATTTTTTCCCAAGAAAGCGTAAACACATTTACCATTTTTTTTTGGAACAGTATCTTGATACATTAGGATAGGTGTTTTTTTAGACATAACCATGTCATAACCTTCCCAAATTAGGGTGCCCCCCATTTTGCTTTTGGTATTGCTAGAAACCTTTGATTTGGTGGTGTGTACATTTGTTGTTTCATAATTATTAAACCAAAATAATAAAACCATAATAATATTAGGATGAATGTTTTAATGTAATTGGGCCAATGGCAAAAGGGCCACTAATAAGCATTATCTTTAGTTCTATGCAATTCATATCAAACATATCAAAACAAGAATTAGAATGATGTTTTATCTACAAGTTTTCAAATCTACTAACAACTCTATTGGGGGCAAACACAATAAAAGGAGCAACAAGGTGTGTCACAACTACATTAAAATGTAATTTTATATCTTTGAAAAAACACAAAAGGACCATAATAAATTGGGTTTTCAATTTCTTTTCCTTTCAAAGTTCCATTACCTATAAAGTTTCATTGTTCAAAACTTGATGCAAGTTGATGATGTTTCAAGAGTTATTTGTAATTGTCACAATGTTTTTTTATTCATATGTTTTTTTTCCTTATCAAATGTGCACCATTCTTGTTAAATTCAAAATTGAAGGGGATCTTAACAATGATTTTATAAAAACAAAAGCATTTGAAATTGGCAAAATTCTGAAACACATTTGAACATATTTGTTTCAAATGTGTTTTTGACCTTAAAAATTATGAATTTTGAAAATATGTTTTAAAAAATATATTCATTTTTTAAAATTTAAAACATGGATGCATTATATATAATTTTTATGGATCAAGATATAGGAAAAAATAATTATAATCAAAATACAATTGTAAATTGGGTATGAAAAATGTAGAAAATAAGAAAATTGACCAACATAGGAATGCCATGTGTCAAATGCAATCCTTGGAAAGGACTTTAACCTTGTAGCCCATGGCTTTTTTTATTGTGTTTGCACCCTATTACCAACATTCTTAACATGTTTTCTACTTGCAGGTAGTGACAATATTTTGTTATTAAAATCTTCAATTCCTATTAGTTTTCTTACACATAACCTCTACCTATTTTGCCACACAAAATCAATGCTCTTCCAACACACAAAATTGCAAAGAAAAAATATGTGCAACAAAAGCAAAGAAGAAAGGAAATGTTGCCCATTTGAAAAGAAAACAACAATAATTCAAAAAAATTACATCATGTCCAAATTTGAACCAATTTTGAGATTGTCTATTTATTTAATATTAATTTTCCTACTTGTCCCCTAACATTATCCTCCCTCTATTTTGGATTTCATCTTTGAAATCCTTACTACATAAAAGAGAAGTAACTACTACAAAAGTCTAAACATTTACTCGTGTTGAGGAACCTATGCAACATCCTATAACACATTGATCTTGACCTCCTATTTTTCATCAATTGCCATTATACGTATTGATTGTGAATCAAGAATGTGTAATGCCTTCTCTAATGGAACAATGACCGATGATGGTTGAAATGGAACTACTACTAGTTTTGCCAACTATTGTTGCTCCATTTCTTGTATAATCTAATCCAGCTCTTGTAAGGTTTATGATGGAATATTGAACTTTGTTGATTGAAAGGGCAACTTCTAACCCTCCAAATCCTCATGATATTGAACTAGTTATATGTCATGAAAAACATTGGACCACCTTTGAAGTTGATTAACATGTGTACATTAGTATGTACTAATGTTTGTTGTTGTGCTTACACGTCACGGTGGGGTGAATATGGTCTAGTGCCACTAGGACCGACATGAAAGTAAGGACTATTTAATGGTGATTATGGGTTTAATGTTGATGGAATGTGTTGGAAGTCAATCTTGTGGGCCTACAACTAATGTTAGTAGAGTTGTTCATCAACTCATATTTATTGTAGCACATGTTGCAAATATTCCTTAAACATATCATGTATTTCATCCCACCATTGTGTTAATTCACCTTCTTGAATAGCCAATGCTTCATGATGCAAGTTAAGTAAAACATCTTCTACCTTGAAGTCTTCATATTATTACAACCTATAGGATGTACAGTATGACTTTGGATTCTTCAGCTTTGTGATAACACCTATCAACTTGGTGATGTCCATTTGCGGCTCCTATATTTCTTGTTGTGATTTAGTTTTGTACCGCTCCTTTGCAAACTTAAAAGCTGCACATCGATTGACTACTTTGGCTTTTGTAGTTTTGAATTATTTTACATGTGCATATAAGTTGAGTATGTTTTAGTTTGCAACTTTGCTATTGTGTTTTGAACCCTTTTGCTAAACAACCAAATCATCCTTTCACTAATAGAAATCATGTCATTCGCAATTGTCATATGCAACGCATCTAATTTTCAATTACATCTGACACATGCAACTTTTAGAATGCATAGTTGCATAAAACAAGTTGCACATGACATGCAGTTGCATGCGACAATACTTCATCCATTTGTATATTCTACGAAAGTTCCACATGCAACTAAGGTGCTATTATCATGGTGACCATTTGAACTTTTATGACCAATTATGTGGTGATGCATGGCATTTGGTCCATGTTTCAAGATTGAATTTCTTTTTATAATTAATAATATCTAATCCATCCAATAAACTATTAATCAAATTTTGACACATGTCCATATGTTGAGGCCAATTATATTATGACATGTGGCAATTAAAAAAAAACCCGATGATTATTTATTTATTTATTTATTAGGTAGGTAGGTCGTAGGTACATAGATAAATAGATCATATGTAAGTAAATAGGTATGTCATAGGGCTACATAGGTAGGAAGGTAGGCCTAAGTAGGTTTAGAATAATCCTATTTTATGTTTGGGTCAAGTTTTCTTTCATTGGTTCATTTCAAAAGACCATTGATACTTGGTTTGCGAATAAGATTAATGCATCTACACATATAGTGTACACAATTGGAATGTAAGACAAAACATATAGGATACAAAATTTAATTGCAAACACAACCAACCTAAGTTGCATGGTACATGCAACTACTACATTGTACCTATGCAATATTAACCTAATTACCAATTACTTACATTATTGATGTTAAAAGTATTATTATTATTAACCACTAATGATATTAATAAAAATAATGTTTAATAAAATTCAGTATTCATATTAATAAGATTTTTTACTATTAATTAATAATAAGTTATAATATTATTACCTAGCTTAAACTAATAGCTTTAGTTTACACTAGGATACTTATAAGCTAGTTAGTTAATGTAGCCTTCTAACCTTAGTTAACATAATTAATTATTGGTGCATAATACTCTTTATTAATTAATATAAATAATAATTATGATTATAAATAAAATATTATCTTGATAATTATAAATACCTATAATCATTAACAATGATTATTATTGGGCGAAAGCATGATCAAACTATACATTGCGTGATCCTTGTTAAGAAAAGTGTGAAGTAGCCATAAATTAAGCCTTAACATATTAAATTTAAAATATTATTTGGTTTAATGATCAATATGAACATATTCTTTGAATTTATGTCAATGATATTGAAGTATCACATGTTTAAAGTTTAAACATGTGATAATTAATGCTACTCAAAGCAAAATCATGGACTAAAAATCATGGACAACACATCAAACATGCATTGATTGTATTCAACCACTTGTTGAAACACGCTTGTCATTTGTTTGTGTGGATATGCACCTCCTCCCATTGTTACAATACTTGGTGTAACATTATTTGAATTGATGTTGGAAGACATACTAAATGGGTGATAAGCAAACTATCTATTGTTGAAGTACTAGCAACAAATCTTAACCTTACATCCTCAATAACTAAGTACACCATTTGTGGTTTAGCCTAGTGTGCCATGGTTGAATTGGTTCCAACTTAGGTATTGTCTATCACACCAATGGTTTAGGTTGTTCAAATGCTTCCTATTGGTGTAAAGGTTCATGTTGTGGGAAATATTCAAGTCTTTGTCCATTACAAGTGTAGGAAACTAACGTTGCTTTAAGTTTTAATTTGCGTGTTGACTTCGACCCCAAAGGTGAGATCAAAGTTTAACTTCATTGTCATGTGTGCCTTTGTACTTTGGTGTTGGTTGTTCTTGTCGTCCTTGCATCTTTTTTTGCCACTAACGAAGGGGACCTTCATCTTTTCCTTCATCCGACTACATAACATATCGGTGCTAAAAATGCATATGTTTCTACTCCACCTAGTCTGCTTGCTTAGGTGATTAATTATTACCTATTCAAAGTGGTGATAGTTATTGTGTAAATGTTACGCTATGTTTTGCCTTACGCCCACTTACACCTTTAAATGATGACGGGGGTACCAATTATAGTGTCTCTTCCTCCAAAAACTAGTCTTGCATGAATATTTCAATCAATGGAGTAGAATTGCAAACATCCTTGTTCTCCACCACCTTACTGGTTCCCTTTAGCATTTATGTTCGAACTATGGATCAAGGTTGCAACTCCTTCATATGGTTGAACATGATGTCAACCTAGTTAATTGGATGTCTTAAATTTGTAATCATGAATGTAATTACATTCCAAAAGTTGAAATAACTTACCCACTCATGTTGGTAAATAATATGCAATAACATTGCAAACCAAATGTTATATGAATGCATCATCTTGAAACCTTTCCACTCCTTCCTAACATGCACATGAGGTTTTATTGTAATATTTGCAAGTGCATGTTTTGTATAGTCATTTGTGTAAATAACCATCTATAAGTCACATGTATTAAAAATCTTGATTTTTTTTGTAATAACAAGTTTGTTAATACACACTACCTTATTCTTCATTCGTGTAAAAATCTAATCATCTATGGTGGTCCTCCAAGTATTCTAAAATTGCACTAAAAGATCGTGTTGTGGAGTCATCCAATAGATGAAGAACAATCCCACTAAACTTGTAACATTCACGCAAGTTCATTATCTTTCTTTCATACTTACCCATGCATATATGCATTCAAGTTCTATTGTGTGTTTATGTGGTGTTGGTATAAACTAATACTCGTCTTCCTCCTTTGGAAGTATTGGTTTGGACATTTTTTCTTTCTACCTCTTAACAAAATGCAAATTTGATGGAACATGTTGAACAAAATGAGTACTTATGTGAGGTTTTGATGCTAGTGTTGTAGTCATTACAAGTGGTTTCATTGGTTTTTCTTCCACTTGCTCCTCAACCACAAGTATTTTGTCTTCTAAATCTATAAATACCATTGTCTTAGTTTGTTAACATTGTTGTTGTGTATGAAGTTTCTATAACATGTGTTCAAGCTCTTACCAATTAGTTACTTTGAACCCATAATGCTAGGCAATTTTTTCCATGTCACCTTTGTTTTCCTACTATTTGTAAACTTGGAATGGCAATGGCAGATGTCATCCTAGAAATTGTACTTTCAAAGGTGCACCATGAATGCACTATCTTCTTATGTTTATCATTAAATTTTTTCTAAAATCCATTTTCTCTTAGCTTCCTATTGTTATGCAATGTGTGTTACCCTCTCCAAATAACTTTCATTACTCATTTTGTGACCCATTTGTAATGACCATGCAAATGCATGTTTATTGTTGTTTATGAACAAAAGCCAATGCATTCATCACTTAAAGCAATTTGTTTAAAAGGATAATTGTTTTTCTTGACAACCTCCTTTCTTGGTGACATAATTATGGTTCCCACATGAGCCACCAATCTACAAATGTGCAAGGATTTGTCAATGTGGTTTTCTGATGGCTTTTGTGTGAAAATGGACACATCCATAATGTTGTGCTGCACATGATCATTAACATGCGCCTATGTATGGACTTGTTGTTCATGCTCATTATTTTAATAAATAGATTGAATCTAGATTGCTTCCCATTACTAGTATCCATACAACTTGTCAAATTATTGGTATTGGAATTTGTACTACCAATTGAAATACCACTGGCTTAAATCTCCCATGATTCAATGGCATCATTCACATCTTGACTAATTGTTGTTTGTGTAATCAATTGAGTGATTACATGTTCCACATACCTATAAGGTTTTACTTTGTTCACATTCACCAATATTGGATGTGGCTCAAAGTGCCTTAATGTCACCAATAGTACAATATTATAAGATAATAATATTGTATATGGTAAGGTCCATATCGGTGCTTGGTAAATTACCTTTATCTTTTCCTTTGGGAATCACAAAACATAATCACCAAACCTTAATGTTTTTTCAAAGATGATGTTGTTGTGACCACAAAAACATGTTCTAATGTGCTTCCACAACATTATCTTGGGCATGCATATTATATTCCTATAGCTTCTCCAAATCATACAAATGGTTCATCAACACTCGTATTAAGTTTGTATCCCATGGTTTGCCACTAAGTGAAGGCAAAATATATTCGATTAGCATCAATGGATGCAAACCATACACCAATGTAAGGTTGGGTGTGTAACTAGTTGCCACTTTGAATGTTATATGATATAAAAATAGTATCGTAGACAAGTGCTCATCATAGTCATTTTCATTCTTGTTTAGAAAATTTGTCAACAATGGCCTGGTCATCTTGTCAACTAGTTAATTATGCTTGTCCATTACCTTGGAGATAGTAGGTAGTGGAATTAGTAAGTTTCAATAGAAAGTGTTTTGTTAAATGTTTGATAACATCATTAATGAAATGATCAACCCTTTGATCAATAAACAACATTAGTGGACAACCATACCAAGTGAAGATGCAATCATAAATGAATTTGGTTGTGATTGTAGTTATGTTCATTCATAGTGTTCTTGCTTCCACCCACTTTGTGGCATAATCCATCACAATTAGTATGTATTTGTTCCCCATGTGCATGCTAACAAGTTTGATTGGCCCCGTGAAATCCAAACCCCATTTCATGAATGAATCTTTTGGTAATGAAGTAACTAGTTAAACCAAATTCATTGTCTTCAAACCACCTAGTTGTTGACATAAATCACGACTTCTAGAATATTCTAGCATGTTCCTAAACAAGGTTACCCACCAATAACTAGCATCCAATTTTTTTTTTAGTGTGATATCTAAGGTAAAATGTCCACTTTTGACCCCTCCATATAATTCCCACAACATAGTAATTATCTTTGAAGCTATTAGACATCATCGTAATTAGTTGTCCTATCTCCACCTACACAACATTATTTTATATTGTAAAAGGTTATGCCAATTGATATATCTTCTATTTATAGGCTATTGAAAAATTATGCAAAAATTGGCTTATCATTAGGTAATTTGTTACCTTCAATAACCATGTAAGCTAAACCACAAATAATGAAGCATCTATGGTCTATCCAAAACACCAATAGGTTCTTGAGTATTTGGCAATCTAGACACTACATTTGCAACCACATGTATACTACCAAGTTTGTACACTACCTTAAAGTCGTACTCTAGGAACAATAAAAGGCATATAGCAATTCTCCTATATTACACCTATGGCTTATTGACTAGGTACACTAATGCCATGTGATTAACATAAAACACAAACTTATTTCCCAAAAGGTCATCTTGAAACTTATGTAACGCAAATACCATTGCTAAGGCCTTTTGTTTTATTGTGGTATAAATTTATTTTGCCTTATTCAACAACCTAGAAGCATAAACTACTAGTTGGTTAAGTTTACATGTTTGGTTTTGAGCCAACTAGCCCCTATTGCCAACAAAAAAAACATTTGTATGAACATGGAACTGTAATTACCAATTAGGTGAAACCAATATTAGAGCTCCTTAATGTATGGCTTTTTTATGAATTCCTATGCACATTGACATTTAGTTGTCCACACAAACAATTTTTTCTTTCGCATTAACCTTATTAATAATGTCAAATGAAAATGAAAATGAAATCTTTAACAAAACATTTGTATTTGCTATAGGTTGGTGGGAATAGGCACGTTCACCAATGCCTATGGGTGAAAGCACATTAAGGTGCAATCATGATCAAAATGAGCCAAAAACCATGTTGAACGACCAAAAAACTAGCGATTTTTTCAAAGATATTTATGTAATGCCACTTTAATTTCATGTTGATCAAGGAAACTTGGGCTAAATGATTTATATGAGTGTTGAAAATTCAAAAAAATCATTTAATTTATTAAATTGAGTTTTGGTTTTAGTAAAGGACTTTTGAACTTTAACACCCCAAAATTAGTTTTATAAAACATTAGGTTAAGGATTTTTCAATTTGAAAAAATTGATGGGATTTTTTTTGAAATGATAATATATAATTTTAGAATGTTCAAATTTCAAAAGTAATTTGTTAGATGTAAATGGGTCATAATGTGTATGAAATTTGAACAAAGTTATGACTTGTGATACAAAAAAGAAAAAGAAAAGATAAAATAGTTATCATATTTTGATTTGAAATTATGATCATTTAATCTCAAGATGAGATGTAAAATTTGTACACTTTTAGAACATTCATATTTATTCAAAAAAATAGCACAAGTAATGTAATTTATTGGGGGAATTATAAATATTTTAAAGAATATGTTGCAAGAAAATCTTATAAAAAATCCTTTCTAAAAAAATGTCAAAATGTTCAAAAAAGGCCCATTTGTGGTTGAATCCTTTACCAACATTGGCCCATTTGATTATGATTGCAACCATTACAGTGATCCTCTTTGGGGTGTCACATTGTACTACTTTCTAGGGGTGTGCATGTTTGAATGTATCCCACCTCAAACTTTTCAAAAAAACTTCATAATATTTTTGCATATCATGTTAAAATATAACATAAGCAAAATATTAGAAAAAAACTATTTCATTTCATTTTATAAAGTGGGAGATTGGAGTTTATTTATGTAAACAAATGTAGTGTGCTTGTGCACTCAAAAATACAAATATATTCCAAAAATAATTTAATGATTTCTAATCTTTATGAAAACTGAAAGTGTATTGAACCACATCAATTCACATAATTTGAACCATGTTTGGATACCATGTGACTAATTTGAAAACTTTCATATCAAAAAATGAGTTTTCTTGGCAAATATACAATAAATGTGTGGTAAATTAATTTTTGACAAGTAATCACATTCACATGGAAGATGACAAACATAGCTAGATTGGATGTTTTAAAATTTTAATTAAAATATATTATTTTAATAAATAGTGAAGCTTTAAAATTTGTGCAGTCAAAATGAGATAATGGCCCTATTATACCCATGTATATTATAAATATACTTATGGATCTTTCAATATCGATAATACAATTTATTAATATTTAAAAATTAATATTACATAACATTACTTTTGTAAAAATAATAATTGTAGGGCCCAAAGTCAAAATTGATACACAAAATTATATGCACCATACTTTTGGAACAATTATTGTATTTATTATAACATTAAACCCAAAAATGTTCCAAAAGAGGTCATTGTAGTGTGCTTTCACCCCTATATTCTTTTGGGATTTAGTAGCTTCCCTTCCTTATAAACTATGAATCCTAAAATCATTCTTAAAAAATCATCAAAACACATTTTTCAAGGTTCAAGTTGATACCATACTCCTTCCACTTGAGGAAACATAACTTTAATTTGGAGAAATGTGCATCCAATTCATTATAAATAATGAAGTCATCAAAAAAAAATCATGAATTGATCCAAGTACTCTTTAACTACCTAATTTACTATTTGTTGGTATGTAAGAGGTTTGTTTTTCATTCCAAAAGGCATTCTAGCCACACAAATGTCCCCAACTTGTTACAAAAGTAATCTTGTACGTGTTTTTGAATGCAGTAGATTTATTTAATGATACCCAAAATAACCATCCAATAACAAGTACGATTCATGTCCAACCATGGTGTTGAGTACTTCATTGGTAAATGGTAATGGGTACAAATCTTCCTTTGTTGCAACATTTAGCTTCCAAAGATCTACGCATATTTGCAACTTCCCATTTTTGTTTGGCACAACTACAATTGGAAAAAGTTGTGTCACCTCTTATATCAATTGTATAAAACTTGTTGCTAACAATTGGTCAATACCTTATTTACTATCATAGGGTAGATGCAAGTTATGATGGCTCAATATTGGTAGAAATTACACTCCTTACAAGTTCGTACGATCCTCATGTTACAGATTAAACCTATTGGTTTAGTAGTCATTTGATTAACCATCCTTGGGTTATAAGGTGTAGGTTTGGGTTTTGGCAAGGTCCTAACTTACTACAAAGTTGTTCTGTAATGATATTAACTTTGAATCCACCATCTAATAGAATGTTTTCAATGGTGTTTTTACTCACCTATATTTGTATCACTACCATGTGATTATCTATTGCCATTGCAACAAGACATGTTTCCATTACTACTCCATTAGTTGCAATATGGGTATTCTCTATAACTAATTTTGGCATCATTGTGTTTGTAACTGGTTTCCTTTTTTTCCATAGGTACCATTTTGGATATGGAGTTATTTTCAATAGTTGCTCCAAACCCATAATATATTTGGTTTCCAAGATATGTTCATTTATGTTGTAAAATATTTCTTCAATGGTCTTTATTGGTGCATTCCCTATTATGTTAAGCTTTGATATAACTTGTGTTTCAACCCATACCTCCATATCAATAATCCAGCCTATTCCAATTCATTAAAGATATCGATATCTCCCTTTCTAAGTTAGTTGCATGTAGTTGTTGACTTGTTTCCTAAAATGTTTTTTTTCATCTTTTCATGCATCAAGTTGTGAAAGTACTAATTTTAAATTTAGTAGTTAATGTGGAAAAACGTTTGGTTTGCCACACATTTGTAATGCAACAAAAGTTAAATAACCAATGGCTATTGCATAATTTGCATTCATAATGCAATAGAAGTCGAATAACCATTGGTTGTTGCACAATTTACATTGGTGGATCTAGTATATATGCTTTAATGTTAAGGACATGCACCTTTGGCATTCCTACTACCATCTCCCATCATCTAGTTCATCTTCATTCATTGAATACCATTGAATGTGTGGCTCACTTTGAAAATATTTTGGACTAATAGTTAATTGAGAACGAACCTTTTTTTTCCTTGTTTTTAAAATTCTAGTAAAAAATTCCAAACCAACAAATACCCTCCCTACCAATTGTGGTGTTTGTCTTAGTTGAATCTACAACCATTTGATTACATTATGTTGTTATGGAAATTCAAATTGTTGAGACACAAATTTAACGAGTTTTTGCCTTGCTTGTTGCATTCCCACCATACTATTTTTTGCCTTTACAAGAAAATTATGTGGGTAATGTTGTTGTGGTCTATCACCCATTGATTACATTTCACATTGTTTGATCGTTTGGTACAAAAGATCTTTAATTTCTTACAAGTTTTGTTTCAAATTTAGGTACAATAGGAATACTTTGATGCATGATACTAAAAACAATTATAATTTTTTTGTTACCATTCTCCACATGCATCAATTTTGAATCGTATGCATCTTGATCATTTACTTGTTCCAATTGTCTTTACAAACTTATGTTACCATTCTAAACATATTGCATACGATATGTATTCCCAAACCAATTCGTTCAACTAATTGCAAATTGAATTCCTTATAAAAATTATTGCTTAGGATCCAATCTTAAACATGGTTCACAAACTAATCCTACAATTCTTGTAATCAGCGACCAAATATGGTCCTTATTTTCTATAAAAAAGAATGGAAACATGAACTTGCACACATTTCTAAATCTTGACAATAAACAACAAAAAATGAATTCCCCAAAATTTGGCTCATGGGGATGATTGCCAAGTAGTAAATATTATTTTTAATTCTATGTAATTCATATCAAAATAGGTATCAAAATTATATTTGAACTACATGTTTCTAGATCTATTGACAATTCTATACCAACAATCCTAATAGGTCCTCTACATGTAAATATTAACAAGATTTTGTTATTAAAATCTTTAATTCTTGTTAAATTTTTTCAACATAACCTCTACATGTTCTGCCACACAAAATCAATGTTCTTCCAAAACACAAACTTGCAACAAAATGGACGAGAGGAAATGTTGTCTCATTTCCCTTTGAAACCCCATTTGAAAATAAAACAATAAGAATTCAAAAAATTTACATCATATCATATCTAAATTTGAACCAATTTTGAATCTGCTTATTTCTACAATTTTAATATGCCTACATGTCCCCTAACACCCCCTAATGTTGTTGAAAACTACAAGCCGTGTACTAATCCTTTGTTTTTAACATGAAATATTGTGAATTGATGGAAATTTAAAATTGCAATGGAAAAACCATGTGCATGTGAACAAAAACCTTAATGAATGAAAAATTATAAATGCAAAAAAAAAACATTGGTAAAAATTAAGCTTACTCCACTTCTTATTTCTTGATGTGGTTTGTCAATGCAAACTACCTACCATTGAAAATTAAGGTACGAACCAATGAACTGGCAAGTTTTTGGATTTTAGTAGGTTTATGTCCAACTTATACGGTTTTTGGATTGAAAGCCCCAAGTTTTCTTGGAATAGTCATTGGATCCTAATAGAGGAATCAACCTATTTTAGAATTAGAAGCTAAATCAAAGGTGTTGCCCTATTTTAAAAAAGTTTAGGTTTTTTAGGTAGACAAGTTACAAATTTATTAAAATAAATATAAACTTGGCCTTGCATTTTAGATAAGTTATTACATTTGACTGGTTGTACATAATAAATATTAAATAATTATCATCTTGAATTGTGTGCATTAGTTGAATAAATTGATATTACAAATTTTTTAAAGTTTAATTACATGTAATAGATGGACTCCAAGCTTGCATTTGGGGAATGTCCCTAGGCCTTACCCATCATAGAGCCTAAGGCAAATTTAATAGGAAGTTTGAACATATGTGGATCATGAGGCAATATGAATAGGAGGGACATGCACCTATAAGACTTTACACTTACTTCTCTAGGTGTAAGGTCCTTCCCACTTTGAAAAGACTAAAGATTTGCTTGATATTTTTTAATGTATTTAAAGGAATCTAGTGAAGCGTAAAAACATGGGCATTGCTTTTAAGTGTACATGTAGGGGCACCTTAAAAGGTGTAATACAATAATGGGCATTTCAAAAAGCATAATATCCCTTTCTGAAGGCATTAAATTTAATATTACAATGGACAAGTTCGGTTGTGTAATAATTTTCCATGATGTAATTTGTCCTATTAAAGGGTAGTTGGTTGGCATTTTGAGTGGGTGCTTTGGTTTTTACACAACATAAGGCCAACATTTTTGCGTGTTCATGGTTTTTCAGCCCCATGTGGTCTTGAGTTCCCAACCCTGTCCATGGGTTTGAACTATTACCGTTATGTTATACTAAATAGTATATAAGATCCTTTTTCTTTCTACCTATTCACAAGAATTAGTGTCCTCATTATACACTATGAAAAAAATTTAAATGTTTCATGACCAAATATTGTACCTAAAGGTTGTGACTGGTGTTTAACATTTCTTTGCCAAATATTTATTTATTTTCAAAAATGAGGTTAGTTGGTTCTAGATTAAAATTTTCAAAATTTCAACATATGAGGAACAATTATGCAAAACACACATTTTGTTGGGTATTTGGGCTGATATATAGTTTTTAAACAAATAGTCTTGTTGGGCTATTAACTCCACAAAATATGTTCCATTGGTTTTCTCCAACATTCTTTTAAACTTCCAATTTATTCTCTTATAACTTCTCCAATTTTGCAATTTTGGTAGTTAATATTTTGGTGGGTTCTACATCTCTATAATCCCTACTAATAGCCAGTAGAACCTATTTATGCAAATCGTAGACTAACTAATAAGGTGTGTACCTTGTTGCCACCTTGTAAACTATCTTGTATGAAAATAAAATTGTGGACAAATGTTCATCCTAGTTGTTCTCTTCTCATTTACTAACTTGGCTACTAATCTACCAATAAGTTTGTTAATAGATTTTTCTTGTCCATTTCCCTATGGTTAATAAGTAGTATAATTAACGTGCTTTAAGAAAAAATATTTTGTTAGATATTTAATTGTGTCATTGATGAAATGTACTCCTTGATTTGTGATTATGGTCAAAGGACATTCAAATCTAGTCAGAATATACTCATACAAAAATTCTAGATGTGACTATTATAATATTGGTTTTGAGTGCCTTTGCCTTTACCCACTTGGTTGCATAATTTGTAACTATTATAATATAATTGTTTCTTGTTAGTCTTCATGTTGGAGTAATTGGACCTATAAAATCTAGACCCCACTTCATAAAAGGTTCCTCTGGAAATGTTGTTACCAATTTAGTTATACTTTTTGTTTTTAATCCTCCAATTTTCTAATAGCTGTCACAACTTTTGTAAAATTCATGAGTATTTTCTAATAGAGTTGGCCACCTATAACTTGCATCTAGATTTCTTTGTAGTAATATTTGTAGCAAAATGTCCTCTTGCCACTCCTTCATGTAGTTCTTTTAGAATTATCAGTGCTTCTAAGGTGGTTAAACATCTACCCAAATCTATTGTTTTGTCCTACTATGTACATTTTCCCTTTGTGAAAATAGTTGGAATTAAAGACTCTAGAAATCCAAAGAATTGGTTTCAAGATTGGACAAGTGATAGGTTCCATTTTTAAAAAAGTTAAAATTGGGCTAAATGTTTCTTTTGAAATCAAGAACTTTACAACATTGATAACAACTCTTTTATTATCAACACTAGTGTGGTCTGTGCCATTGGCCCAAGTGTTACCATGCCCTCAACTGATTTTTCCTTCCAAAACCTGGTTTTTAAAAATCTAATTGAATTTTTAGTGGTAGAAATCATTTAAAAATCAATTGTCTCCCACATTTTGATCCAAATCTTACCAAATAAATTCCAATAAATCTTACTCGTCAAGATCTTTCCAACAACACCAAAGGCAGATTCCAATCATGGAACCAAGCCCATGCACCCTTCCTTGTCAAGAGCTTTCCACAGACACGAAGAACACTATATGAAATATCCCCATTCAATGGATCTCATGACTGAAAAAAAAATAAAACAAAACAAATTACCTTCATAGATAGACATTGAATATTATGATTGGAATCAAATTAAATGTAGAGTCACATTAGAACCTTATGCCCTGGACTTCAAACAAATCAACCTACCTAATTCAACCAAGGTAAAACAAAAAAATCATTAATTAGAACATTTAGAAAAAGACAACAAAATACCCAAAAGGAAGTCCACCTTGAAATGTTAAGGAATTACAACACTAACCTATCTTGAATGTATGCACATTTGGTCTTTAAGGGTGATGGCTCATGCTACTATCTTTATGTGGTATCATTAAAAGTCTCAAATTCAAAACTCATTGGTGAGCATGTGAAAGCCATGTCATGTCCTTTGATAGCATGCATGCCTAATTTAAGGGTGCTACCAATATGTTGTTAGTAAAGTTTGTAAACGTGTTTTTCAATATATGTATATGTGCACATTGGATAAAGTGATTTATGTGGGGTGGCTAGACCAAGTCCCATTTGAACCTACCAATAAACTATTTTAGATTGAAAATAAATCTTGTTGTCAATAAGTTAACATTGTGTTAGTAGTTGAAAGTGTTTGCACTTTGGCTGATGTTGTTGTCCCACTTGAGTAGATTTGATTTTGTGTGTTATTTGATTTCATGGGTTGGTCACAATGGTGATGGTTTAAGCCAAAAAAAAACCTTTAACATGATGAACATTTTACAAATGCATTTTGCCTTTATCATAGAGATTTTTTATCGCTTACATCAACAAGCGAATGATTTTTTTCATCATTGTGCTAATATGGTATGATTAACAAAAGACACATGTGTCCCTCTTCTAGTTGTTTTGTTTGTTTTTTTTATAGGCATAAGGTGTTAGTAGCTTTGCAAAACATTTAAGCCACCTTTAATTTGAGGCACATTCTTGCAAGTTAGGGCTCTTCTAAGCTTATCATTGTTTAAAGGTTTTTCATCCCTTTCTTTTTCTGATATGCTTCATGTGACTAGTGAAACCTTTTTGTGCCTTTGCTCCTTACCGACAAACTTTGAGTTTTACTCTTTTAGCTTGGACTTGAGTCCTCTATCTGTGTTCCTTCTTTTCCCCTTTTGTTGGGTGTTTTGTTTTATGAAACCTAGCTAGCTTTCATCAAATACATATGGAACAAGTGACTGCTCAAAATAACATAGAGACCATTTATGAGGAGGTAATACTGATATTGGGAAAGAGGTTCTTAATCCTAAGTATATTTTATGCACCCCCCTAAAAACGCCCTTACAAATTTGAGATTAAAACTTGGTCCATATATAACAACTACAACAATTCAACTACATACAACATGTTTGATACAAAATGGACTGTTGGATAAGTACCAAACCTCATTAAAAGATCAAATCCACAATCTATTTTGGAATGGGCCATCTTACATTCATGGAATGATAGAACTGAAACACATAAATTTAACTGGGTAAAAGAGGGACAGCTTAAGTGTGAAGTATGTAGTATATCCCAGTTGGATAGTGTAATTAAAAGGGTAACTGAAAAATTTACCAGCTGGGTATGTGTTATGTACCCTGTTATATATCCATGGGTACATCAGGATAAAAGATTTCCACACCCAACACTGGTTCATTCTTCTGTGCAATTAATAAATAAGAGGCTGCTCATTGTTGCCTGAAATCAAAGAAGCCTCCTTCGACTTTCCATTGTCGGATTATTGTGTTAAATGTTGTTTGTAAGTGTTCTTGGAGCATCTCCACCAACGCTCACTATGTGACCCTTGAAACATATTTCTCACATCCAAGTTTTAGATACTAACTTGTTTTCCAACGCCACCCATAAAACTGAAACTGCGAGTACAAGCAGCTGGGAGACTACTAAGACCAACCCACTTGGACCAATCAAATTATCTAACCAATAAAAAACAGGGACTAGTCAATAAATACGGCGTGACTGTGTTTAATACGCTCTTCCAGGGCTCTAAAAGCTGTGCATTTCTTCAGGGTCCCAGCAGACGTCCGGCAGATTCACTGGCTTTGACTGATGAACCTCATAAAAGATTTTCAGTGCAGGGTCGCATACTGAGTGTTGGTGGAGATGCTTTCAACTTACTGTTTGCTTGCTTGGTGGGCAAACGCTAAAGAAAACCAACCAATCAAATGCAGCACAATCTACAACACTCCCTGACCTTGAATTTGCACATTTCGAGGTAAGTATGTAAGAAGTTCTTTGCTGCATTCACCAGATCAAGCTCTTGAGTCTTGACAGACATATATTGAACAGATAACAACTGGGTGTAAATTGTAAATTAGAGTGGCATGTCCAGTTGAACAGTACCTAGTTCAGTATCATTTATCATAGTGTGTACCTGAGGATCTGGTACTTACAAACTGGTAAAAAAGTATGGGTCAGAGTGCCCAAGTGTGTCCTTCGAAAAAGGATCACCTAATCCTTTGAAGCTAAAAGCTATAATGGTATGCCCCACGCATGTCTTGCATACGTTAACTTAAGAGTTATATCAGGTTTTGTGCTCTTTCAGTGCTCCTAGACCTTGGGGATGGCATGTTACTTTGCACCTCATGAACTCATGCCATGTAGGGAACACCATATGTACTTCACTAGATGGGAGTATATCTAACCAAGGCAACTATTTTTAAATTTGTAGTTGCAGTTCAATTGAATTGCATACAACAGAATCCCAGCAAAGAATTATGAAAATTAAAATAGCCCTAATGAGCCCCTGTTAAACCAGCCAATGCTTTAGATTTGTGGGACAACTCAAAAAAAGACCCTTTGATCTAGTTGCAGTGTGTGGACAACGTGGAAGTTATTGTATCACTGAAAGCATCTCTTTAGGTCTTTTCCTATGAGGAGCTCCAGCGATTGGAATATAATGGTTTGTATGTCAAATTTGGATGGAGTCAAACATACAGAAGTGTGAAGATAACCCCAAATCCTGTAAATCACGCACGGTTTTAAAAGATCCTGTAAATCAGGAATGTCAAAAGATCATGAAAACGAAAATGATAACTTCTGATTGAGGACCGTGGTTATTTAATCAAAACCTGATTCTTTGAGTATTGGGAGCCACCTGCCATGGATGCATGCATCCTACCCTTACATTTCTGTGCAAAAGAGAGAACCACCCAACACTGGGATGGTCCTGAGACTATGCTCTTTGATTCTTCAAAGAAGATGATGGTTTTAGTTTTGCTTTTGCCAAATTTCCTGCAAAATAAACCTAATTAGTGTACTTGCCAAGAATGATGCTTCCCATTCATGATTCATCAAACTTCAAATAAAGTTCAGCCCTCTATCCTAAAGTTAATTTATTTGGCAGCCTTCAAGTTCTCCTCAACTCCCTGCACACCGTTCATCACATGAGAGTCGCCAAATTTTGACAACAAGAGCAAATGGTTTTTTTTCCCCAACACTTTGGTTATTGTGCAGGAAATCTATTTCTGAAGTGTGTGCCACTCCAAAAGATAGTGAAGATTCATGCAGGCACTAAACCAGAGAGCAATCTTATTGGTGGTGGTATTCTGTCAGGCCACAATAACATACATCTGTAATAACTTCCCAGAAAAAAAAAATTGTGTCGGGGGAGGCAACCTCATGCACAGTGATATTGCCTCCTAGAAATGCAGGGCATTTTGACATATGAAACGTGGGCTCTGGCAAGTACGTGTTTCGTTTTCCAAAACACACTGCCTCTTTTTTCTTCATTTCCGTGATAACTAGGGAGTCTGGGTATCGCCAGGTATAACAGGCGAAAGAAAATATGCCAGGATCTTATGTGGGATAACAGCCACAGACAGGAGTGTCCCTAGTGGGGCTTTAGCTGCCGTCTGGCAGGCCCTTGCTTTGGAAATGCCCCTATCCTCAGGCATCATCGTACACATCATTTTTCGATTCATCAAGTTCTACAAGTACCCAAGAGTCCAGGACACATCAATTGGAGGCTCAAATCACTCATAGAAACAATTAGCTTTAATTTCATTCAGGCCTTGGGGAAATGACTCACAAATTTCATGCTCTTCCGTTGCCTGCCACACATCCGTGTAGATTCGGTTCACACCCCAGATGATATTCAGCCGCAACTTTGCCACTCCCTTCTTTGATGAGGCTTGATTGAAGCTCTACTACTGTCCACCATTGAGATCCACAATTCTAAAGCAGCTGCCTCCAAGTCTGCACTTTTTTCCAGTTCAGAAATCATAAGCAAGTTTCCACATTTTCTCGGGAAATTAAGAAACATGTGGGCTCCTCCAGGAATGTCCATTTCATAATGGTCAAAGTGTCCATTTATTGGTGTCCATTCATTCAATGTGCATTTCAGGTGTCCCGTGGACAAATAGTGATGAAAAGTGCATGTATCTCAGTCAGCGTGCGGACAAAAAGTGATGAAATGTTCCTCTATCTCAAGCTATCTCCAGGAAAAACAAAGCAATCCACATCCACCTGTTGTGCAGGTTATGGATGTAAAGATCGGTCGTTATGTGTAGGGTAAAGCGCCCTGGGCTTCACCAGAATAAGGGCTCACACACGGTGGAGCCAAGCACAAGCCTGATTCTGGTAAAGCCCACAACTGAGGAGGGCATTGCTGAGTGTAAAGTTAGAACGGGGGGCAAGAACGGCCAGTTTCGGCATAATAAGGCATCAAATGCGTAACTGGGAGTGAAATTTTACAAAACAAAATAACTGGGACCCAAAGTAGTTTTTCCACCAATTTTGGTGGTAAACTGAGTTTCATCCCGTCTTTCTTTTTCCCTGAGCGCCTCCACTGCTGCTACATATATTCTCATTGCTCCTACCCATACAAGTACTATAATTACTCTCGAACCTTGTGCATTAAATGCTGAGTTTTAGCATTTCATACTGAAATTTAATAAAATTTCCTTACTTTGCGGATCCCACTGAAAGAGGGGATAAGGGGTGAAAGCAGAGGGGATAGTGGGTGAAAGAGAGGCTGACTTTACGGATAACTTTAATGTGCTACATTTTGGGAAACAGATTGCCTCCGGGGATGGGCAATCCTTTTTGTAAAATACCCTGCAAGTTTTGACCATCTGCAAAGTGCTCTGAAAATACACTAGAAAAAATCTGAGGGCGTCTTTGCATCTAGTAACTACCACTCTCTCTCTCTCTCTCTCTCTCTCTGGTTACCTAGTCCAAATTGCAATATGGCCAGAGGGGGAGAGGATTTGTCCTTTCACCCGTTTGATTCCATGCAGGCCTGGAAGATCTCAGTTGCCTTGGATGGTTTGTCACGTCACCTGCTTTGATTTGATGCAGGCTTGGAAGTCTGTCATTGGCATGGATGGTTATCTGTCAACAGATGTTTTAATGCTAAAAGGCACTACTCCCATGGTTACTCAGAGCTCTGAAGCTGGTCTTGAGAATATGTGTACTTTGTGGGTTGTCAAAACCAAGGTAGGAAAATGGAAACCAGAAAAAAAAACTCAGTATTACACGTAACAACCTAGCGCTTTTTTCCAGTGTACCTGGAGAGTGCCTTACCTGGTGTAAAAAAGTTGGCTGGCTTCACAAAAAGCATAACACCGGCAGGGGTGGGGTTTAGGCTCTTTGAAAAGCCTTACGGTCTAGAGGAGGACTCATGGCAGCATGGCAATTAGCAAGCATAGGAAGCATGAAGAAAGATGACCGATGCTCCAATAATGCTTCATCAATCAAGGGTGTGATGAACAATTGTTTTGGGCCAATTTGCATGCCAAAACAATAATGTGATTTCAGAATGGAAAGTTGAGGCATAAACTTATTCTCACCTTTAGGTTGCACCAAAAACTAAGGATAGATCACATTGGTGACATTCATAATATCTTGAGTCGAGAATCAATGTTCAAGTTCTTGAATGAAGCTAGTAGTTGCAACATTGTATTGTTGTTTCATAATTTCAATTGCATTCAACCAAACAAGTCCAAAAACACAACTCCACCATACAAAAGCAAAGATTCCACAATTACCTTTGTCAAATTGTCAACATGGGAACCTTCAAGAACTTGTAGTGTCAAAAGAATTGAGAGTCGTTTCCACCCTTCCATAATGCACATATGGACAAAAATCTATGATTGATTATCAATGGCACGGTCACTTTGTCACATGACACAAAAATAAATGAGGCTTTCTACACTGCTAAACAAGTGCCCAAAACACAAATTTATGCATAGCTTTAGCCATGTTCCAATCAATTGTGTTAGTTTAATGTTTCCAATGGTTATTTAACAAATTGAGAAATCAAATATCTCCTTACAACCTTTGAAGTTTGTCATGGGTTGTCCATGCCTCAATAAATGAAAAATCGTGACAAACTACACGAATTTTCTTTTACACACTCTAAGGTCAGCATTCACAACTTGTTGATTTGATGCAACAACATTTTTAAACCCACAACAAACCTTGATCACAAAAACACCAAAGTTTTTGCAAAAAATATGTTACAAGACATGAAAGCAACAAAACTTGTATGCAGTTGGAAGTAATTCAAAAGGACACAAAAAAATGCAACACCAAAGTATAATAAGCCAAATGCATCCGAAAATGAAAATATTGCAGTAGAACACAAGAATACAAGTACACCAAAAACCTAAAACTGCATACGCTAGAATGCAAAAATGCATTTCGTTGTATCAAAAGCATCATCACAAACTTTATACACAATGATATCTCAAGAAGGATGAGATTTTCATACCTCAAGGTTGTTGAATAAGAAATTGATTAAAGCAAGCTCAAAGGCAACAATGGGATTTGTATTAAACTTAAAAGTATCAAGCTTGAAGGCAACAAAGGTTATCCATTAGATTTTTTTTTCACTAACAACTATTTGTTGGCACTTTTGAAGTTAAATGCTTGCCACTCAAGCAACCTCTTTGCAAGTATAAAGGTCCAATGAAATTGAAAACAACAACAACAACAAATCTAAAAGTGAAAATGGAAGTGACATACATTCACAATAATGTAGTAATGGCAAGTGAAAACTTTCATATGCTACAAAGCATAACACGATGGATGTAGTTGTTAATGTGAATTGATTAACATCATGATCAGATTCTAGCATCCAATGGCCAAAGGGTTTTACAAAGGTGGCTACAATTGATTGAACCTTCATCAACATAATGGTTCATGTCACATCACTAGTTGTCAATTGTTGATGATTTCAACCCAATCTAATGGTTTGAAATAAACTTTTAAATGGTTGAATGGCCCCTTTTTGGTTCAAAACAATGCTAAATTTTGCCCCAAAAAAAAACATCCATTCAAACCCATCGGTGTGTAGGTGAAAACATTATTGACCCTTTGCCATTGAATTTGACTAGAGGGGTGCCAACAACTTGTTAGTTGGGTTTGCAATTGTGTTCCCAAAAATACCCCCTTGGGGCCAATATTTATTAGATTTGGGCCCCCACTTGGTTCCACCTTGTGGGGCCTTTATTATGGTAAAGCCTTTGTCCTCCAAGTTTTACCTTATCACATAATGACTTGGCATATTTAGTGTGAAAGGGAGGGTATGTTATTTACACAATAATATTACCTCCTAGAAATGCAAAGCATTTTGAAAATCAAAACACCTATCCAAAAACACATGCCCATTGGGTCAAAACCTGTAACTAAGAACCAAAAGGCTTATTTTGGAAAAGGACTTATCATAAACACCACCATCACCCATCGCTTGCATCATCATTTGCACCAACACAGTCACCTACATCGTCACTTACATCATCATTAACTCTTACTTAACTTTTAATTCATGATTAATTACGAAGTTTTTTAAAAACATTTCTTGGTTTATGCACACATGGGAGCCTCTATGGAAATTTCCTTGAACTAAAAAGCTTCCCAAGAAGCTTTTTTAGTTGGTGCACACATGGAAGCCTCTAGCCTCTTTGAACTAGGTCCCCAATGGGGTATAAATAGGGGTAGGACCTCCTATTACTTTTAGTTTGTTCAAAACTAGTTTTGGGCATGTTTTCTTGTCATAACCTTTATTTTCACATGTTATCATAATAAAGTTTTGTTTGAATCATGTTCTAACATATATCGTGTTCGTACCTTACGTTTTTGTGTTTTCAATCTTGGATTATACTTAGGCTCGCATTTCGTGTGATTTGTTTTCCTTGTTATGTCCTTGGTTTAATTCCTATTTTTGTAGGTTTTTGTGTTCGTGATAATTTGAACAAACTCCCATCAGGCCTACGTTTATTCTTGTTGTTATTATAATTTATCTTTTTTTTTTTTTTGGAAGTCGAATGTGGACTACCCCCTTTACTTCAAATGTAAAAGTTTTCAAAAGGTTGTGGATCACCCACCTTTTGAACATGTTACTGAAATTGTGGATCACCCATCTGTTAACAAAGTTTTGATTTACATTTTTTTTTGGCCATGTCCATTTCAAGAAAATAAATAATTTTGTCCGTGGAAGAAGTTTTTGTTGCCCTTAGGCATAAACAACAGGAAAATTAGTCTCTTCATGAATCCATTACACATTTACAAGGAAACCAAACATTGGCACTGTTTAGAAACATTTTGAAGGAGCCACAAATCAACTTGCCAAAGAAGTTTGACGACACATATTCAAAATTTTGAGGTTTTGTCAACCAAGTATGTATCATCATCCAACTTCATCAACACCGTTATTTAGATGACCAAACCCAAGTTGGACTCATTGGCACCTTATTATTAGGCACAAACTTTAACATGGTTTGCACATCTTTTGGAATGTTAATCTTCTTTTTAAAACAAGTTTGAAACATTTCTTGAAAAATTTGGTGCTTCTTTTGGAAATTCAGACAAAAAAATACAACAACAAACAAATTGCAAACTCTTTGCCAAGGAACATGCCTAGCTTGTGTGTATGTTTATGAATTTAAGCAACTAACAACTAGCATGTGACATTTCATGTGACATTTCATGGGACAAGGCTATGCTCATGAACCAATTTCAATTTGGATTCCATGGAGACGTGAAGGATCGTATGTTAACCATGCTTGATCCCACAACCTTGAGTCAAATAATTGCATGAGTTGTGTGTTGTGATAATTGATTTTTTGAATGTTGATAGGAAAAACGTTGGGAATTGTCACCAACATTGAGGCAATTCACGCCATCCATGTTGCAACCGAAACATATGGTGTTTACACCCAATGAAAACCCCTTGCAAATTGATAAGACATGATTCAAACCACTCATAAAATAGGAGAAACAATGTCAACGTGTAAACAATCTTTGTTTTTATTGTGGAAAATTAAACCACATAATTGGTTCTTGTCCAAATAAATGTGTTCAACACGTAGCACACACCACGATTTCTACCATAATCCAAGGGTTAAAATAGAAAGGAAATGAAGATGTCCAATTTCAACAAGGACTATGAAACTAGGATTCGATGCATCATGTGTTCAAAACGGTCCTACCTTGTCTTCAAAACCAACACCTTGTTTTTTGTTGCCCATTATGATCAAGGGTGGTAAATCCACAAGTATGCGAACCCAAACATTTCTTGATTAAGGGGCATCTACATGTTTCATTGACAAGGGGTTGGTATGGCAACATAATTTGGCGTTGATGGAAAAAACGACACCAATGGTGATTGAAATGATTGATGGTCAAAACCTTTTCTTCATGACTTGTAACACATGAAACCAAGGCATTGATGGTAATAATTGGATCACATAGTAGCAAAGTTGTTTTCAATATCATTTCATTTTTGACAACCCTATTATCATTGGGTTATCATGGCTCATTTTGCATAATCTTCAAGTGAATTGCAAAATGAAAAGTCTTCATTTTGAATTAGTAAACAAAATTATACCAAAATACGAAACTTTTCCAACAAGCATGTTGGATTTTGAACATGATTCTGCACATGAAGACCTAGTAATAACTAATCAATGCATGTAGAAATTCAAACATGAAAGAGACATTGGGGGTAACTAAGGATCCAAACATTTCAAGCCTTTGTTTGTGGGAGCAAGAACATTCATACAAGCAGCAAAGAAGGGAAATGCATTCTTTGTGTATGCCATTACAATCCTTGATCTTGGGATGGAGCAACATGAGATCCCTATTCAGTACCAAGATTACAAAAATATTTTTGAAAAAAAAAATGTAGACACATTTCTTGAACATCGGCCATATGATTATGTGATTCATTTGGAGAAAGGACCATAACCCCCATTTGGACCCCATCTATAACTTGTCGCATGACGAACTTTTAGCGCTTCAAAAATACATCGATGAAAATCTTGAAAAATGGTTCATTCAACATTCCAAGTTTCTAGCCAATGCTCCAATCCAATTTGTTAAGAAAAAGGATGGACCTCTACACATGTGTGTCGATTACCATGGACTAAATCAAATCACCATCAAGAATCAGTACCCTTTGCCTTGATCTCATAATTGTTGGACCAACTTAGTCATGCCAAAGTATACATTAAAATTGACTTACATGGAGCATACAACTTGGTGCGCATTCGAGAAGGTGATGAATGGAAGACATCATTCAACACTTGTTATTGCCATTTTGAATATTTTGTGATGCCCTTTCGCCTTCCCCGTGCACTTATAGTCTTTCAATATATGATGAATGATGTCTTGTGTGAATACTTGGATGATTTGTGGTTTATTACATCGATGACATCTTCATTTTCTCAAAGAACATTACAAAAAATGAACGCCATGTACATCTTGTTTTGGAAAAGCACTAATAAGTTGGTCTTTATGCCAAATTAGAAAAGTGTGGATTCCATCAATCTGAGGTAGAATTCTTGGGTTATATTATTTTTGGAAATGGCATTCACATGGACCTTCATAAGGTTCAAACCATTGTGGATATATTGGGCTACCCTAACTTTTGTTCAAGATGTTAAATGTTTCCTTGGGTTCACCAATTTCTATCGGTGATTCATTGCACATTATTTCATGATTGTGACCCTTCTTACTCGATTGATTCGGAAGGATCAACCTTTTTCTTGGGGAGCTGAACTTGAAAATACCTTTCAATTTTTGAAGGCCTCCTTCACAACTGTTCCACTTTTGATTGATGTAGGCCTTTCCAAACCTTTTGTTTTGGAGATGGACACCTCTAACTTTGCATTAGGTGTTGTCCTTTCACAACCTGGAAAAGATAATCTTCTTCATCCAATTGGTTTCCATTCTCGTAAGTTTTCTCCTACCAATATTAACTATGAGATTGATGACAAAGAACTTTTGGCCATCATGGATGCCTTTGAGGAGCAGCATCATTTACTTGAAGGAGCTTAACACGAAATCATTGTGTATTCTGATCACAATAATCTCCAATATTTCATGACGGTTCGTGTGTTCAATCGATGTCAAGTTTGATGGGCATTATCCTTGTTTCAATTTTAGTTTATGATTACCTACCATCCAAGGCAACAACAAGGGAAACCATATGTTTTATCTGGTCACTTGTACCTTACGCCTAAGGAAGGGGATGTCATTTATGATTAACAATGTGACACCATTCTCAAACTTGAAAACCTTCGGCTCCCAAGCATTGTTGATAACTCTTGAAAATAAGACCTTCCTTCAACGCTATAGGAGAAAAATATATTAAGCTATTACATGGGATAATGTCTTTAAACAACAATGGTTTCAACGTGGGTCCCTCCTTTGGTTGTCACCTTAAGGGCCCATACTTTGGGAAAGGCCCTTATGTACTTTGACATGTTATCCTACATTAAACCTATTTAAAACTATTATTGAATATTTCCCATTTTTTTCAAAAGATAGATTGGTTCAGTTTACATTACAAAAAATTATGTCCCAAAAACCTTGTTACCTTGCAATTAAAAGATTGGACAACTAATTTATAACTTTGTTGCAACTATCCCATGGAAATATGGGGAATTAAAATGTAAAATGTCACATAAAAAATTTGTGGAATTCTATTATAATTGCATATAGTCCCAAGATGAACCACTATACAAATGAATGTACACATCATATATATACAATTTTGGTCAACCATGTTCAACTTTGTTAGAAAGTTACATGAAAAGTCACATATGACAAATGTAATAGAGTTGGAATAAATGAAGCAATCATTATCAACTTCTTTGCAACTACTTTACAACTATTAATTACAATAAATAGTTATGATTGAAAAATTATAAATTTTATGTTAATTATTAATATAATAACAATAATTATCATTATTATTATACTACATTAATATCTATATTTTAAATTAATAGTTAATATTATTACTTATTAATTATAATGAACTATAATCATTTTATACCTAGTAGATATATTATGTTAAGGGAAGACCACCCGTCACTAATTGCTGGCTAGTGATTAAATAATTTTGAATTCTTATTAAGTTTTGTATATTTTGTGTGATGTAAAACATCATGGGAATGTTAAGGTAACCTTTACATTATATGTTTCAACTCCAAAGGCAAAGGAACAACATAAAAAAAAAACACAAATGATGTCGAAATCGCATAATGTGTTTTTTAATAAAATGACCTTTTATTTCTAAACCTTATATTTTCCTTGTTTCTTGTTCACTTTTAGCAATCTCTTTATGGATGTGTGAAGTTAAAATTTATATTAACTATTTGAACTCCAAAAATAAAGGAACAACATTGAAGATTTATGAAGAAAATGAATGCATTGAATCTTAAAATGTGAATTAGGCTAATGACTAAACATTGACACCACTTATTTTTTACAGCCATATATTTTCATTTTGTGTCCTTTTTGACCAATTTAAAAGATTGTGGTTGTGTCAAGTCAAGGTTTTTAAAGCTTTTTAAGGCTTAAATGTTGTTTGCTCATTAGCTTGCATTATAGAATTGCAATTAAATTACAACTAGGATACAAATAATTTTTAAACTCATATTGTTTGTCCTACCTTTCAAGTTTGTAAAATATATAACTAAATGCAGTAGGTGTATTAAGAAAAAAAAACATTTGGAATAATCTAATAAAAAAAGGTTTGGCCTTAAATGTTAAACCTAAAATAAAATAGGATTATCCCAAATGTTTTACTTACCTAGCTTAGTTTGTAATATATATAATTAAGTGGACTAGGAATATTTTGAAAAAATGACATTTGGAATAAGTCAATCAAAATATGGTTTACCCTTAAAGTTTAAATTGAAAATAAAATAGGTTTATCCCAAATGACCTACCTGCCTAGCCTAGGAAATGTAGGTAGTAATGCCTACCTATTTATTGACCAAAACGCCACATGTCAACATCTTATCGACTTTACTTTGAATGATCTAAATTATATTAATAATATATATATTAAAATAAACTTATAATTGCCATGTGTCCATTGATGATTTGTCAACACATCATCACATTATTGTCTATGTAGTTGCATAAAATTGTAATGTAATGACATAATAGTCATAGTGTAATGACACAATAATTGCAATGCAATGGCACAATAGTTGTAATGATCTACTTACAACATGGTTGCACAAAGTTGCATATGTATATGGTTTCATATATGATGAGTTATGTCATTGCAGCTTGTCCTAGTTGCAAAACACTTGTTTTTATCATAGTGTTAAATGGGATTTATGAAAATTGACCCAATTAAAAAAATAAATTAAAACCTTTGATATTTGACCCAGGTTTTAATTTATTGAATTTTTTTTATTGTTTTTCAAATACAAATGATTTTCAGAGTTGTAAAAGGAGGAGTTTAAACTAATGTTGTACCCATATATATATGGAGCAACTTAGGTATAAAGTATTGGTATGAGTATGGGTATAAGAAATTAGACCAATCAAGTATGAAATGTGCTACCTTGGTGATACTTACATTGGGAGCAATATATCTCAAAGGGTTTTGTTATGATACAAAACTAGCTTGGGTAAGAATGTTACACTATTACTATGGTGACACCAATATTGTGGTTCTCATGAGAAACTTTAGTCATGTATGAATATTGCAAAAGTTTAAGTTTTGCAGTAAGGTGCACAACTTTGTAATTTTGTAATTCTTAGGTTTGTAATGGTTGTGTTGGATTGCAACAATATCCTTGGGCTTGTAGTAGTCAAATTCCTTTGAATGTGGTACGTGCATCTCTGATGGCTTTGTTTTCTTGCTTCTAATCAAATTTATTTTGATTCATTCAAGTATAATTTTGTGTGTTTGGTTTGTTGACAATTAAGTTGAATGTCATATTTTGCTTGCTCTTGTTCACACTCCCTAAGTGTTCCAATATGATTTGTTTAATGATCATCATCCTCATAGCTTGGTGGTAGGCAGTGCTTCATTCACAATTCTCATTGTTAAAGCTTCACTTTTAAGTGGGTGCAACTAATTTCAATTTTTGTGTGGAGTGTTGTGTACCTCGAAGCTTACAATGTGCAATTGGGGTCATTTGCAATTATTGAACAAGGTTTATGGTTTTGTTGACATGGAATTCAGCTTGTCAATATCAAATTTTGACACCCACATTGGTGGTCATGTTAGTATTACAATTAGACCACATGATTCAACTTGCATGAATTCAAAAGTGTGACAAACCATTGGCACAAGCTTAGAAGTTTGACTAATTATTAACATCAACTTAGAGGTGTGAGAGATTGAAAATACAAAAAATTCAAAAGCTAGAAGAAATAACAATGTGGAGAGTCTGATATGCATCTATTGTAAAAAGCAAAAGTTTTAGGTGCCATTCCATCATTTGAATGTTCTTTGGTCTTTTTTTAAAAATCCAAATCAAAATTATGAAGTTGACGTGTAAGTTGTGCAAGGTATGAAATGTGTCATTTGTTATAATGATCCATTGCTTCCTAAATCATTATTAGAAGTATTGTAATATGTACCCATTCAATTTGCGACTACATGCAACTATTTGTCATTTATAACTCATTGGCATCCTTTAGAATTTACAACTAATTTTGCAAAATTGGACATCCTTCCATATTGACTAACTTCTTGGATTTTTCATTTAAGAATGGACACCTATATTCATTTAGTTGCAAAATTAATTACAACTTGGTTACTTATTATGGTTTGTTTATACATTTAATGTACATTGAAGTTTTGTGGACTACACTTAGAGTACATTATTTAGCTTTTATTCAACGAATATTAAGCATATTTGACTAATACTCATGGTATGTTACGGTATTTTGTTTTTATTCAAGGTATAATAAACATATATTTGCTCATATTATGGCATATTGGATTGATTTTTTTTCATTTTCATTTTGTATGGTTCATTTTAAAAAATACCATTTTTATTAAGGTATGATTAACTTATAGTAACGAGGTCATATTAATATGATATAATCATTGTATTAAATGAAAATTAATTATTGATAAATGATTATTGTAGAATAATTGATTAATTAGTATAAATTATTAAATACATATTTTGATTTGATTTTTTTTATTTTTAAAAATTAATACCAATTCATTAAAGAATAAATACTAATTATTAGTTACTCCAAAACTTCTAGTTGATTAATTAGATGTTAGATCATAAATTGATAATATACTTAATCATTATTCATGAATTATTCATCTTAATTAATTGATTAGTTAAAATAAAATAAAATAATAGTAAGTTAATTAAAAATATTTAATTTCTAATGAAAAATCAATAAGTTTGCAAATAAATATTCTATATTTAATATTTATCAATGAGTGTTTTTTCAATTAATTTATTGACTATTAATAAATATTTAATGCTTGGTTACTATGAAATAATTAATTGGTCAGATAAATTTTTAAAAATTGACAAATTATTCAGACAATTAATTATCTGATTATTATTTATTTAGTTATGAAATATCTCAATAATCTGATTTAAATCATTAATCAAGAGTTATGGTTAATGGTTAATGACTATTAATTAGTAAATATTTAGTCAGCCAATGAATAATAAACAATAAATTCTTCACAAATTAAATTTTCTAGTTACTATTAATGATTAATTAAAACTGATTGACTATTTACTTACTAAATTATTAGAATATTCATTATTTATGAATCAGTTAATATTTTTATATAAAATAGTAATTTAGTTTTTACTTCATTAATATTTATTAAACTATGTGATAGTGAATATTTGTTAATCAAGAGCTATGGTTAATAGTTAATAAATATTAATTAGTTAGTAGTTAGTTAGTTATACAATAAAAAAAATTTAATGATTCACAAGTTAAAAATTGTAGTCAATATTTATGATTAATTAAAACTGATTTGGTATCTACTAATTAAGTTAATAAAGTAAAATTTCAATAACTTATAGTTAATATTTAGGAATTATCAATTGGTTAGTAATTTATTTTGTTAGATAGTCAATTTTTTATTCTGAATTTTGTCACATGGCAAAATTTGATTAGAATGTGTGTTGAAATTTATGGCCATCCATGATGGATGGTCTAGATTAATATTTCAATAATTACAAAAAAATGTTTAAAAGTTATTATCTTAACAAATGACAATTAATAATAAGGGTATTTACTAGTTGCAAAAAAAAATGGTTAGTAGTTGCAAATGTTATATGTTACTTAAAGGATCAAAATGCATACATTGATCATACATTCCATTCATGGGGTACATGTGTAAGGACTATGATCTGAAACAAAGACCCAAATGTGTAATTGGAAAAATAACAATGAATGAAACTAATTTTTTTGCATTGAAATTCATATAAAAACTAATTTTTCGGTGATTTTCAAATTTTATTTATTTTGGGGGGTGATCATCCACAGGAAGATGTAGAAGATGTAGGAAGATGCTGAAGTACCAAGACGAGGTACATAGTACATAACCTCATTATGAATGTATGTATGTATGAGGGTTACTGATTCTCATGCATGTTTTGACTTTTTTCATCCAAGTTTAATGTAGAGTGGAGGGTCGCGTACTGAGTGAGCACCACCGCTGGGGATGCTCTTAAATGCCCGCAGTACAAAAGTACAACTACGTTCTGTTTTACCCTGTCTGCCCAGTGCCCGAATCAGATGTAAATGGACGATTCCCAGACACGTTTTGGGGGCCATGATGTTATGGATGTTTTGGACATACCGTAGTACCTCGGCCATTTCAACACATGTCCGTTAAATAATTGATTAATTTTGAGACATTCATTTTCAACAAATCTAATATTTCTAAATATTCATTATTTTCCTTCACAATATTTTCTGATTTGAAGAAATAATTTTTGATAATTTAACATTTTTGAAAATAATATAATTAGTGTTGAACTGGCCAAGGTAACTAAGGTATTGTAGATACATGCTACCTACTATGTTAGGTAACCACATACCTAGTACCCAGAACGTGGCATGTTATGGGTACTAAATGTATCTGGGCATCACTTTTGGGGGTGGGGGGGGGGGGGGGTGGAATATTAATCAAGCCAAGGGGAGA
>Ga0209208_10001168_pt1 | contig 36601 bp, 25 predicted proteins | sample S1TSphfallax_3_FD_187694 | JGI IMG/M metagenome (GOLD analysis project Ga0209208, IMG submission 187694) | Host-associated microbial communities from peat moss isolated from Minnesota, USA - S1T2_Fd - Sphagnum fallax MG (SPAdes) (version 2) | ecosystem: Host-associated > Plants > Peat moss >...
CCCCTTGTTGCTGTGGTAGCCTTCTATTTCTTCTTCTTTGCAATGAATTGACTTTCATTTGTGCCAAAAAAAAAAACCTTACCCAAGGTAACGGTAAATCTCAAATATATATTAACCATGAGAAATAGAGACATGACAAATTTGAAATATTCGGCAAGTCAGGTAGGGTAGTTAAAAGCATAAAAAAATCAATCAATTGGGCAAGGTATCTATTTACCTATATTTACCCACAATTTAAACATCCTAGTGACTGACGCAACACAAGTTCAAAGGAGTGTTGCGCAAGTATTAGATTCTGCACCAAACCCTTGTTATTGAACCTGTGTGAGATGGGCATTAGAAACTACATTACACCTCCATTGATTATCAGGCCCAATTTTTTGAGTTCATACCCAGATTTCTCAAAAAATCAAATAACCAGTTTTAATATACAATGACAATTCTCTAAAACATTTAAAAGTCAAATTGCCACCCACAAAACTGCTAGTTCTTTACCAGTTCTTTTCGTGAAAATTGCTGGTTTTTTGAGGTTTTTGAAATAATTGAAAGCAGTGGTTCTTTTGATTTACAAAAATGTAAACAAAAAGGTTCTAATATTATGATTTTTCACAATAACCCAGATTCCATATTTGCAGTTCCGTGATTCAAATCTTTCAAAAACCATAAATTGTCAGTTTTCTGATTTTCAAATATTTGGAAAAACCAAAATTGGTGGCTATTTTGAAAAATCATTTACTTTCCCAACACTAGTGTCCATTTTTTCAAAATTCTGATGTTGTGTCAATAGTAAGCACCTGCCTTGCATCCCAAGGAACAATAATTGACAACAAGGGTAAAGACAAGTTCTTAGAAAGATTGTTAGAAAAATGCTATGAAAATAAAACATGAGTCGCAATCTGGTGAAATTTTTTCTTTAAAAAAAAAAAGTTTTTGAAGATATTTTTCAAAAAATCATTGAGTTTGCAACAGATAATTCAAAAAGGAAAGAAATCATTGCACAACACCTGCTCAACCTATGGACTATCATGATTCCAGGGGTGTCCACAAATCCTGATGAAAGGGTTTGAGCCTTTAATTATCAAAACACTTGCATTTTTAATTTTGTTCCAAAAAAAAATTGAACTATGTTTTTATTTTTCCACAGTAGCTTTCACTTACAAGAATTGCATATGTGAAATGCTCTAACTTGGTGAATTTGTAACCACTTGCAGCTATTAATGTTTCTTGATTAAAAAAATTCATGCTATGTAATGTTATTTTGTGCAATTTTAATGTCATGAATACCATATCACCTTTATGCACCAAACAACTTAGTTGTTTTAGAATGCAAAGAGAGCATATCCACTTCCTTGGGCAATGTGCAATGTTTAGAAATAATGGTGGCTCAAGGACTTATGTACATTTGAAACAATGTCAATTTGGTGCATAGATTGTTAGGCCATGATTTGTAATAAAATAATGATTTTTTAAAGATCTTTGAAGCCAATAATGAATAGCCAAAAGCCTTTCAGATCTCCAAAACCCACAGCAAAAAACCAAAAGCCATACTCTTATGAGGATTAGCATGAAAAAAAGGTGCAACACAAGTTCAACAAAATGCTCTTCTCAATTTTGGACTCAAAGTTCAATGATGAATTTTACAACAATAAAATGAGACTTAACCCCTCCAATGATGTTCCACCTACTAGATTTACAATTGCCTTGAGAAAATGGATAATCAATGTAATTCCAAAAGTAATTGCTACAAAGTCCATTCTTTTGGACACACATTACAAGTATGATAGACTCAATGACATGGCAAAGTTTTTAAATGTTGTTGACAAAAAGGAGATGGTCTCATATCTGTAGAACAATACCATGAGTACTATTGATGTTGTCTCAACCACACACACAACCAAAGAGATCCCTATTGTGTGGAAAGGTTTGAACTAGTAGTTGTTTCTTAATGCATTATTGAATGCCAAGGTGACTTTCAAGGCATTGTTTCACCTTTGTGATTGTGAATCATCCAAATTTGTTTTGTCAATTGTCATAAAATTAGTTTTCATTATGAAGCTACAATTCAAGTTTGGGCAATATATGGCCGCAAAAGAGTAGAAGTTCTAAGATCAATGGCAAGCATCATGAAAGAACATGTACTCTTTTATGCATGCCCATTCATGGGGAGGATTAGGAAGTCCATGCAACTTGATTTTTTGGGGAACAAAAAATTACCTTCACAAGTAATGTAGTTTCTCCTTTTTTTTTAAACTGCCATTTATACTGAAATTCAATATGCTTGAAGGCACTATCAAAATTTTGAAAGCCATTATTAAATAGCAATATGGTATGTCTAAGCATCTTTGGCAAGGGATTTGTGACCTATATTTGTTTGATAAGTCCAAGTTGAACAATTTAACTTGTTTGTGTGTAATGATTGTCATTATTTTTTCATCTCACTTCCTAAATTTCACATTTTTTATCCTCACAAGATGTAGGAGCATAAATGTAAAATCTTTGAAATCATCCCTCATGATCTCAACGGGCATAATAACTACAAAACCATTGCGTTTATCTATCTATGTATGAATTTTAAAATTTCGATGAAAAATATGGCAATTAAGGTGAATCATGAAATTATGCCTATCAAAAGGTGACTTTTTGTCCCTCTATTCCTGGTTTTATGAGGTGAGTATACTTGGAAATACATATGCTACTGGTGAAGGAAAAATGCAAAATGTATATTTAGATTTTAATTTGTGTTAGTCATTGAAAACAAATAGTTTGCCTCCTATGCATCATTTATGATTTGGAATTGAGAAATATAATTTTTAAGTTCAAACATTCCAAATCCTAAGACTTTATGTTAAATTGTCACCCACATAAATCAACTTTTAAGGATTTGACATTATGTTTAACTTGATAGCACACCTCTAGTCAGTTAAAATTTTGTTCCTATCACATACATTATTTGAATCTAACTTACATTAGTTCATTAAAAAGTTAGCTACAAGATGCATTTGCTTACTGAATTTCAAACTCTACACCCAAATTAGTAAAACATTGTGCCATAGAACTCAAAAGAGTTTCATGAAAGTAAAAATTCAACCTGATAATAAACTTTTAGTCATTCAAAACATTGTTCCTATCACATACGTTATCCAAATCTAGCTTCTCTTAATTCAATGGAAAGTTAGCTACAAGGCGCATTTGCTTACCAAATTTCAAGCTCTGCACTTAAATCAATAAAAAGTTGTGGCATAGAACTCAAAAGGGTCTCACGAAAGCAAAAATCTCAACTTGACAACAAACCTTTAATTACTAAAAACATCATTGCCATCCCATAATATATTCAAATCTAGCTTGCATTAATTCATTAGAAAGCTAACTTTAGGGTGCACCTACCTACCAAATTTCAAGCTTTACACCTAAATCATGAAAAAACTATGTCACAAAACCCAAGAGGTCTTGTGAAATTTCCATAAGATTTCAAGCTTCCAAAACTACCCTTACTCACTTCCATTATTCGAAAGGTACTATTATATTCCAATCTATTGTCACAACCCTAGCCTTTGGCTCACGACCAAGGCAAAGGCTTGCGAAGGTGCGGGCCAAGAGTGAAGCCCGGGAGTCACATTTCATATTCCCGAAAGTGTGAGAGAATGTGAGGGGATGAACCTCCACACTCCAAAGTGAACTTCCACTTTGGGAATTAGAATCCCAATGGATTCCCAAATCTTCAAAAAGCAATTACAAGGGTCAAAACCCATTGGATTGAAGAATTTTTTATAACATTGAAAAGATTTTGGAACTTAAATGTCTAAAATGGGTTCACATGACCCATTTAGACACTTAAAACACAAGTTATGGCCAAAAGAAAAGCCAGGAGTCAAATGGACAATTTGACTCCCGACCACTAAAAGTCGGGAATCGCCCCAATTTCCTTGTGTGCAAGTGACATGTCACATATCGTTGAAAAGATCTTGACAATGGCTACAACTTTGCTTGAAACCTAACTTCAATTAGACGTCTGCACACAAAATTATGGGCTCTCAAAGTTGTGGGAGTCTCAACTTTGGGAATTTCAAGACTCCCAAGTGGAAGTCTTGAGACAAAATGACATTTAGGTGTTGGTCCCATGGCTAGGCACAGAGTATATTATAGGGGGGAAGGTGGTGGCTTCCCCCAAGTCTACACCATGGTGAATCTTGTGAGTTTGTGTTTGCTCGTGGCTCGTTCGTGCACCAAAGGTGTTCCAACTATGCATTAACCAACTTGTTTTTTGGTTTGTGTAGGTTTATGTGAGTAATTGATTTGTTTGTTAATCTTCCTAATCTTGATCCTGGAGCTCCAACATGCCCTTCTACCCCCAAAGTGTTGTGAGCTAAAGAACACGCCCCAACTCTTTCTTCTTCCATTGTCTTCACCTTTGGACTCGTAGTTGAGTCCATCAAAGAGCTTGGAGGTGTGTCATTTATTCTCCTTCTTTCTACCATCTATTAAGATTAATCACTCTCCTCCTCCCAAGGAAAGCTATAAGAATAAGATTTCAAAGACTCAAATCGAAAATTAAGTTTGAAAAAGAAAGCCCAAATGATCCAAATTCATTACTTTAAATAAAAGGAGAAGAGGGAGGTGAAAGAAGACCTCAATTCGGTGGCCAATGGAAGGTTTCAATGATTAGTGGCCCTTAGAAGGTTCAAATGTTGGACCAATGGAAGGTTCCAATGCTTAATGGCCCTTGGACGGAAAAGGAGAAACATCATTTTCACCCCTTTTCATTTTTCCCCAACAAATTTGATTTAAACCTTTTTTTTTTCCATTGATTTTAAGGTTTTATGTTACCATGGTTCTAAACCAGTACTTACACCTTTCCTTCCTTTTCCTTGACTTATAAATTACAACCACGCATCTTAATGTAATAAATCTTCCACACATTCATCGTCAAATTGACTAAAAATTGAAGTTTTTTTTTCATTTCTTTGAATTCATGGCGTTGCATATGACCACATCTTATGGGCCTTAAGTTGCACAAGTAAATGAAAAACCACCTCGAGAGTCATCCCTGGATTTGACGTTGACCCAACATCCTTGTGATGAAAATCCCAAACCATTAGAGGTGTGCCCTTGTTTTAAAGTTGAACCCCCTTAAGCTTGGTATTATTGCATTTTTCCAAACTCTCACACCTTAGTGATTTTGTTATAAATCGACCCCACTTTTGGTGATCAACCTAAAACAATCTACCAAAATTCTTACAAAACTAAAGACACTTCCATCTTCGCATGGTCTTCAATTCCTGGCGTTAGACACTATCATTGGTTGCATGGTCCAATTCGTCAATTGCCTCTTAATAGCAAGGCGGATTACTTAGTTCACACCATTCACGCATCCTAGATTTTTTACAATTGTGAACTATCATTATGGCATAGCCCAAGACTCAACATGTAATTGTAGTTCGTCATGGAGCTTATCTATAACTTGAATAAAAGCTTCATTCATCATGAAATCCATGTTACCATTGCCACCCTATCACACTATTTATTGTTATGTTGTCTCGAATTAATTTCACACTTACGATGTTTGAAGATTATTCTACCTCCATTGGACCTTTCATTGACACCCCCATCAATTGTTTCACGAATCTCAAACATCCTCAGTTACACGACTACCCACTAAATACCAGAACAAGACCAATGTTTTGCCTAACATTACAAATTTTAACAACTACTTCTAACCCCAACCCTCTAGAGATTTTTCACCCTTAATCACACAACTGAAGTTCTAAAACTATGATTACCAACTTTTGTTAAAGAAAAGAATTAACCCTAAACCTCATTCATCTAATATCAAATTTCAAAAAAAACAACCCCTATGAACCATATTGACATAGCCATGGCCGGTAGTCTCAAATTTTTAGAGTTGCATTGGGGATATTCGAATGTGATGAGGTTATTAGGGGTTTTTAACAACTTCATATTAAAATAGGGGATGATGAATGGGCACAGTTGTGTAAGGGGGTTGTTTTCTTTTTTGAAATAAGGTATTGGTTAGCTTAATTTTTTTCTTCAATAAAAAGCTAGTAAACCATAATTTTAAAACCTCAATGGTGTAATTAGGTGTGGGAAATCTCTAAAGGGTTGGGGGTAGAAACACACACCAAAATTCATGGTGTGCAACAAAACATTGGTTTTGTTCTAGTATTTAGTGAATAACAAAGATGTTTGGGATTTATGAAGCAGATGAGAAGGGGTCAATGAAAGGTCCAATAGAGATACAACAATCTTCAAGCCTTATAAGCATACGATTAATTCAAAACAACTTAATGAATAAATAAACAAGGGGATAGGGTGGTAATGGCGACATTGAATGGAACATTTATTTAGATTATGGTTAAGCTCAACAAGGAGCTACAATTACATGCGGTGTCATGGTCTATGTCGCAATAATAGTTCATAATTGCAAGAAATTTAAGATGTGTCAAATGATGCAAACTAGGTAGTCCACCTTGCTATTAGGAAGTAGTCGGCGAATTGAACCGTGCAACCAATGATAGTGTCCAACACTAGGAATTAAAGACCATGCAAAGATGGAGGTATCTTTAGTCTCGTAACAACTTTCACAAATGATTTCAGGTTGATCGCTAGAAGCGAGGTTGACCTGCAACAAAATCACTAAGGTGTGAGAGTTCGGAGAAATGTGATAGTACCAAGCTTGAGGGGGATCAACTTCAAGACGACCGCACACCTCTCACAGTTGGGGGGCTTCATCATAAAGATGTTACGTCAACGTCAAATCTAAAAATGACTCGGGGGCCGGCTTTTCATTCACTTGTGCAACTTGAGGCCCATAAAATGTGACCTTACGTAATGCCATAATTTCAAGGAAAAGATAAGAGATTTTGAATTAGATCGAATCGACAATGAATGTGTGGGGGACTTGTGACATCAAAATGTGCAATCATAATTTATAGGCCAAGGAAAAAGGAAAAGATGTGTAAATAACAACCTAGAACCATGGTAAAGTAAAACCTTAATATCAAAGGAAAAAAAACGAAGGTCTAAGTAAAGTTGTTTAGGGGGAAAGTGGGAAGAGGTGAAAAAAAACCTTTTCCTTCTCCTTCCATTGGCCTCCAAGCATGGGAACCTTCTCATTCTCCTTCCATTAGCCACCAAACATGGGAACCTTCTCCTTCTCTTTTCATTGGTCACCAAGTGGGGATCTTCCTTCACCTCCTTCCTTCTCTTTAAAAGGGCAAAGTTGAATCATTTGGAGCTTTCTTTTCCGGACATAATTTTCAACTCAAATCTTGAGAAAACTTGCCCCCACAACCTTTTTGGGTAGAAGAAGAATGAGTAGTCCTTGGTAGATGGTACAAAGAGGGAGAGTAGATTGGAAGGTGGTAGTAGTTTTGAAAAAATGGAAGTAAATAGGGATATTGTTGGAAGCTTCAAATTTTAAAAGAACTTTACAAACCCTTTCGGGTTTGGTAACATATTTTACTACTGGTTTAGCTACAAAGCTTAGGATTTGATAGAAATGTGTGCCTTGGAGTTAGCTTTTTAAAGAGCTAAGGAAAGCTAGATTTGAATAACATATGTGTTAAAAATAGTATTTTAAGTGATTGGTGGTCTGTAGCCAAGTTAAACTTCCTACTTCGTAAAACCCTCTCGAGTTTGGTAACATAACTTACTACTGGTTTAGCTATAGAGCTTAGAATTTGGTAGAAAGGTGCACCTTGTAGTTAGATTTCTAAGGAGATAAGGCAAGCTAAATTTGGATGACATATGTGTTAAAAATAATATTTTAAGTGACTAGTGGTCTATAGCCAAGTTAAACATGATGTTGAACCTTTAAAAGTTGGTTTAAATGAATGACAATTTAACATAAAATTCTAGGATTTGGCATGTTGAACTTGGAAAATGTATCTATCAATTCTAAGTTGTGATTGATGCATAGGAAGCAAGCTACTTGGATTGAACTACAAACGTTATTTAACATCTAGAAACACACCTGCATTTTTCTTTCACCGATAACATATGTACTTTCAAATATTGTTACCTCATGAAACCGGAAGTAGAGGGCCAAAAAGTTGCCTCACAACCCCTCATGTAATCATGTGCATTAATCATTCCTTATTTTAACATGAAGTTACTAAAAACCCCTAATAGCCTTACCACACCCAAATATCTCTATTGTAATTCTTAAAAATTGAGACTACCGCACATGGTTGTGTTGGTATGATTCACACATATCACTACTGGAGTTCAAACAAGTGGGAACATTGATTTGGAAGACGATATGGAAGGAAGTGAGCCTCCTCTTTGACCATCTCTTGTTGATAAAATTAGGAAAAGGTATGTGAAAAAAGCTAATAAATCTTCCAAACCATTTAACAATCAAAATCGAACCTCAAAAAACTTCAACATAAATAATCCATGGCTCAAGAAAAAAAAATGGATGGAACTTGTCAAATCATTGGGTAGGTTAATGGTGACCCCCTACTTTCCCTCAACACTTCAATCACACACATGCATTAATAACCTCATCAATTAACGCTCAAAATAGGGTTATAGATGAATGCAAGCAAGAACAAGAGCTTGGTGAAATTCTATGAAATATTGCACCTACATAAACTTTAAGCCCTTTATAAATCAAATGATAAAAAATTGTCATGATTAAAGATATTATAGTAATTAGTTGAATAATGTACATAACTTACTAGAATAATAATTAATAAAAATATTATTGTTTAATGTTCCATCTTAGATGTAAAGAAGCAACTATGGTTTACAAAATTGTGATTAACATGGTAAATTTTTTTAATACTTATTTATTTGCAATTTTTTCTTTTTTGGTTTTTCATTTTCAATGTTCAATTAGATTTTGGACTAAAGGTTTCCAAGCTTTAGATAAGTCTCTTGATGTTTGGTTGCAAGTATAAGGGAATGAATAAATGTAAGAGTTTTTTCTATTGTTCCAATTTTTTCCCTTCATGTGGGTTCATAGTTTGTGTGTGTTTTTTAATGTACATCTAATGGCCACCAAGTATTAATGAATGGTGGTTGTGTTTTTTTTAGGTAAACATTGTGGCCGTTAAGCTTGGGTTAGTTTTTTTTTTGTTTTTTGCTTGTACGTTTAATAATTACCAAGCATTGGTTTAGGCATCAAGCATGATTCTTTTGCAAAATGGGGGTACATTTAGCAATTGCTAAGCATGAGTTAGTTCCTCATTTATTTTCTTATTTGTATGTTTGGCGATCACTAGGTGTGGGTTAGTTCATCCTTTGTTTTCTATTTATATGCCTAGCAATCATTAAGTGTGGGTTAGTCTCTCCTTTGTTTTTTGTTTGTACACTTGGTAGGTATGGGCATCACTCTTCTACAAAATGTAGGTATGGCTACAACCGCCAAGTGTGTTTTAATAATTGTTTTGTTTTTTGTATGTATGCCTTGGAACTAGAAATTGTGGGTTAGGTTTAGCTATGCATTCAAGTTGATGTGTTTTTTTTTTATATGCATCGTGGCCACTAGGTGAAAGAAAGTGGTTTTTTTTTTTGTCTTTGCATGTGCATTAATAATTGTTTTATGGTCCTTACATGCGTTTCATTATCAAAGGTGTTCGAATAGGTGAATCTGTGTTTCCTAGTTTTTCTTCTCATATGCCATGAAAGGAATAACATTTGTTTTTTTAACTTTTGTACGCCTATTTCTTTTTTAAATATTTCACACTTTTAAAAACTAAAAATGGGATCTTATAATGTTAATTATTATTATATTCTATGAATTTTTCCATTCTAATATTTCATGGATTTTTCTTGTTTCTATTTTAAATGCAAATTATCATGTGAATCTTAATCAAGTCATGGAGTCATCGAGAATGGAAATTCGAAATGAAGGATTTAAACCTAGAGATATACGCATAGGTTAACTAGTTGCTTGCAAATGTTCAGATTTAAGCTTGGACCTTTTTTGGGAAGGCGAGCAAGTTCTTCCTAACATTATTTAGTTATTGGAAAAAGATGTGGGGAGGGAATATCTTGGATTGGGTTATTCTAGACTTTCTACTTTTGTTCATTACCTTGAAGAAGGGGACCTTTAAGTGAGTAATTTGTAATCAATTTTCAAATTCAACATTCTCCTACTATTCAAGTTTTTGTTGTTCATTCATAATATTTTTTGATTCATTTTCTTTTGGTTTCATTCTTTCCACATGATCAAATTTCTAGTCCTCCAAGATCTAGTGATAAGAAAGTTGTTGAATTTTCAACCTTCATTCCTTTGAAAACAAAATAAAATGACATCCCTTCCACCTTTGTTGTTCCCTTTGAATTTAATGTACTACGTTCACCTTTGGTAAAGGTGAGTGGATTGCATGTAATCTTTGACCTAAATGGGGTTTTGGTGGCAAAACGGTTCAAGGTATTTCATACACAAATGGTTACATCTTCTTTTTTATATTAAGGCTTGGATTAAAAGATTTCTTAAGAACATATTTTTCTTGGTTCATAATATATATATGGTTTACAGCCCAATGTCACAACATCAACAAATATTTGGATCAAATCAAGCATGAAACACTTTTTTTTTAATCCTTCAAGGGTTTTTGGACAAAAGTCTTGCTAGAAAAATGATCATTTTCTTGAGGTTAATATTGAAAGGCCTATTTTCCATGAAAATCTAGATTTTTTTTTCAAGATTTCATGACACACATGCTAGGAACACTTTGCTCATAATGATACAACATACAAATTTATGTTTAATGATTCTTATAGTGCCATTTTTTTAGAGTCATTTGACAATTCTTGTACCAATGGAAACTATTTACTCTCCACCATGCTTTTTATTTGGTGTCATTGGCCTCCTCTCAATTTAATGTCCAAAGTTATGCAAAATGTTATCTTTTCGAGATTATTAAAAGTATAAATCATAGTGATCCCAATTACAAAATCACGAAGGCAATTTCTTTATGAGCTTTAGACCACTTTATGAGGTTCTTTTCAAAAACAATTGTCATTGAATGAAGTTTTCACATGTTTACTAACAAATCATTTTGTTGTTGTTGTAGTTCAATGTTTCCTTGGGGCAAGATGTAATTGTCAGAGGCCATTCAATGTGTTCATGGTTACATTCACAAGTTGTTAAACCCAAAAAATTGTTAATTCTTAGCGTGAATGGTGTGTTGTGTTATTTCCCACAATGTGTTGTTCTACAAGGGAATGTTTGAGTGTTTAACATAAATATTGATTTGATGAAAGTGGAAGTTAAAGTTGGAGTGGAGCATTTCTTTCCCACAATATTTGAAAACTTTTACGTTGCAATTTGGTCTTGTATGAAGCTTGAGGACGTGTTAGAAGTTCTTCCAATGTTGATGTTAGAAAAGTTTTTGGATCAATTTGTGTTTATTTGGGGCCATGAACAATGTTCCAAGATTTCTAACATAATTACATTAAGGTCCTTTTATTATTTAAAGGATTTGAAACATGTGTTTTATGCTTGCCATAATCTACCTTATGGGAAGGGAGATCGAATGTTACTCATTGACGATGAACCCAACAAGGCACTTGGGAATCCAAATTGGAGTGGTCTTTTCCTCAAGTCCTTTAAAGGAAAGTTGTTGTTAAAAACTAAAGTGCAATGGTTGGTTTTGTCATCTTGTTTGTGGCCTATTTTGATTGGATTGCTAATGGCAAAAATGGTTCAAGTTCATCATGACATTATGCAAAGATATTCTAAGCCTTGTTTAAGTTCTATTTTGCAAAATAATTATTGGTTCTTGTAGTATATGAACAATGACAATGGGGATGTTCATAATACACAACCCCTTTTAAGTGTGTACCCTAAAACCTTTCATTTTTCCATTTTTTATGTTGTAACTTTATAATGTTTTCATTAATACTACTCATTATCATTTGCATTTGGATTGGATTGTTTTTCCTAGATTATGCAATGTCATTTGTAGTTCGAAAAAGGATAAATCGATGTTGACCACTATGATTCGTATTTTGAGTTGAGGAAGATGTAATCGCTTATTTGATGATGGACAATCACAAAAGGTTTAATACTAAAAGGAATTAAATTTATCCTTAAGATTGAGAGCAATGTTATTTAAAGATTTTTTTTTTAAATGCTTTCAAATTGTGTATTTTCCATATTTTGTGATGGCCCAATGTTGATTATTTTCAAATTTGTATATATACCATTGAGGAACTCCTTTGTGTTCAATGAACCTGGTGTGAATTGTTTAATAAAGTTCATTTATCTATGGTCAAATTTGGATTTTGTTAATTGTGCAATTTTTTTGAATTTCTAATTTCTAATTAATAACATGGTGGACACCAAGGCTCAAGATTAAATTTTTTATCAACTTGGTGGTCACAAGGCTTAATTTGTATCATTGATGTAAGTTACATTAATTTGATATTCCAATTGATTAAATTTTGATATTTTCTTTTGTAGGCATAACCGGGTTGGTGGCCATCAAGTCATATTTATATTTGAAAGGTTCAAAATTTTAACAATCTAAATTTTGTGTTTGCATTTTTGGACTTTGTAAAGTCGTAAATTAATTAAATATGTGATTTAAATTTTAGTTATTAATTTTTTTAATATAAATTATAATTAGCATTATGTATATTTATTTATGTAATTTATTAATTTATTGTAGTAAGAATTAGTTAATAAATTATTCTACTTATTTATTTATTTTTGAATAATACCAAAAAATCAAAGAAATAAAAAATAAGAATTCACATGTAGTCATTATAGAATGTAATTGCAACATAATCACAACATAATCATGAAAATAACTAAATGAAAATGACTATGAACAAAATAGGGACATGACTAAGAAAATGACTACATGACTAGACTTAAACATAGTCACAAAATTTTCTAATCATGAAGGACATGTTTTGGTGTAATGAATGGTGCACATTTGATAATGAAAAAAGATGTTTGAAAAAAAAAACTTTGTCCACAATTATTTTAAACATGCAAAAGAACTTTCAAAACATCATCAATTTGCATCAAATTTTGAATAATGAAAACTAAAAAGGAAAGAAAATTGATAATTAACTTTACTATGTTCCCCTTGTGATTTTTCAAAGATACAAAGTTACAATTTTAAGCACTATGACCCACACATCTTGTGGCCTATTTTATTTTGTTTCCACCCCTTCATCATGCAATTTCCCAAATATGTTTTTTGGAAGAAAACCCAATCAAATAAACTACCTATTCACTTATAGTCATAATCCCAAAAAGTATATACTTTCCCTTTACAACCCCTTGAATCCATGTGGAATAAAATCCTTTATGATTATAGTTTGACTTTGGTTCTATGTTAGATGCAATAGTTGAAATATGACTACCACTTATGGCACCTATAGTATTATAAGGACTTCTATGTAAGCTTTCAAAACTAGATGTGATTTGTTTGATCTTGTTCGTAATCAATTTTAAGCATGATCAATGGTTTCAAGTGCTATCTAATTGGTACACAAAGCTTTCTCACTATAATGGATGTTGTATTTTCTACAATGCCATAGACCTTTTTGCGCATTTACAATGAATATATGTTAGCTAATCTTTTAAGAACCATTGTTACTTTACCTTCCATTGAGATGTTTTTTCTCATTTTTATAATTTTCAACTCAAAACTTCCACCTACATCCTTAAGTAATTAAAGAAATGTGTTGAAATTAACCTTAAACATTGTTAAAACATTTTATTGAAAAGGCTCTCGAGAAGTTGATTCTTCATATATCCCTTTACCTTCTCATACCTCCAAATGTTTTGAATTCATGGGGGCATGTCAACAGATTCCCCAAAAACAATAATGCACTCATCAAACTTTAATGTTGTCCAATAACTACTTGTTGCAATGAAACCACATGTGCAATGACTTGGTGCATAACCATAATAAAAATTAGGATCACCAATATTGTATGCCCATGTTTATCCATTTTGTGTGTGGAGTAAAAAACAATTTTAAAGAAAAAGGTAAGAAAGAAAAACATGAAAAAAGGGGGGAAAAAAAAGGTTGTATACCTTTTGCACATGTTTTTATCAATTGGACTCTAAAATTAAACTTAGGTTATGCCTTTGGACACAATTTGAGCCCAAGGGAAAAAAGATTTAAATGTGAAAAAGAGTTCAACTCTAATCTATTCAATTTGCTTCAAATTGGTCTTTGAAATTTTGGACCTTCTATTTTATCTCCATTGACCTTTAATATTTGGCCTTGCCATCCAAACTCTCCCAAGGAGTTCATGGATGTTGGTGTTTATGGAAATGGCCTAAGATTTGAAACCAACAAACACATCAAAAGGTGGAAGATGTTAAATAAGCAAAAGGTCCTAGATCTTTTTTTCAAAAAATATTGATGATGCCTAAACACATTTTGGTCTTGCCCTCATCGACCCAAAATATGCATAACAAGACACAAAATAGGTAGCACCAACATATGTTTGAATGTCTTGGAACACATCTTACACAAGAAAATGGGCACTTATGGAAAAAAAAACAAGTATTTTTGTATTGCTTACAATAAGGACCCCTTGTTCATTTAACATCTCCTTCAAAAGGTTCTACTAATGCCTATAGAAATTAAAATATAATTGGCTCATAACCCAAAGCTAAAATTAGTAAACATAACTATGTTATTGATGTTATGGAATAGAAACAAGCAAAAGTTATTACAAGGTAAGTTCTATTGGTGTTTGTGGAACCAACCCCAAATCCAAAAGCAACACAATTCACTAGAAAGGTGTTATTGTTATATGTTGAACTAACCCCACTACTGGAAATTGTGCACTATTTCATTATGCATTTCACCCATTGTTAGATGGAAATCTTAAAATCCATTACCATGATTTAAGCCTTTATTCTAATGGACAACATTAAGAAATAGGTCATGTGGTCACTAACGATTCCACCCAACAACCCAATCAATTGAAGACTTTAATGAAAATGTACATTAATTTTAATAATGCCCAAAACCCAAAAACTATAAATCTCACCAACAAATAATGTTCACTGTAAGTGGTTTTCATGGAATGGACCCAAAACTTAATACTAATAAATACACATAAATTGACAAACAACAATTTTCAAAGGAACTTTTGACCTTTTGACCTACAAAAGTTCTTTGACATGTTATAACACATATTTAATTAATTTAAGAATAATTTTTTTATTTAGGGCTTTATCCAACTTGGTGGACAAAATAAACTTCACCTATTGGCCATTAGACTTAACAAATTAATGATCATTTTTTTACATGAATATGATAAATATCATATTCCAATATTTTTCAATTACATTATTTTCAAGTAAAAATGACTTTGCAACCAACAATTCCAAAAAGATAACACCCATGTACACATTATGTCAAAAAAAAATCAAATCTAAGACTATCCTAAATGAATTTCATGAGTGATGAAAAACTAAATGTTAGCACTCCCATCAATGACATAAAGAGACTTAACCCTTTGAATTTCAAACAATGAGAGTGATGTTAATCCAACAATGCCAAAACTAGATCAATGTAATAGTACTTATTAAATATATATACACCATAAAAAAATTTTAAATGAAAATTCACTTGGTGGGCATCAGGTGAAACATAATAAATTATTAGTTATGAGAACCAAATGACGCAACTCCCATTTATAGTGACAAACATGAACTCAATCTTTTGAATATAATACATCAATGACAAACACCATGCCAATCGATTACATTTCAAATTCCATATATAATTGGAATAATATTTCGCCTAGTGCCCAATAATTGAAACATAATACATTATCAAATTAAAAAGTCACAAATAAATATTCCCAATAAAGCAAAATAAAAATTCAATTTTCTAAAATACAAAGAAGGAACAACATATCAATTCGCCAATGGCAACAACATCTATGCATCAAAGTTATTATTCATCTTATAACAAATCCATTATTTTTTGGGGCTTTACATACTATGTAACAAAAAGGTGGTGCCTAGAGGCCATTGGAGATTAGGATTAAGGTGGAACAAAATAAATTATTAATATAATGTACACAAATAAAATCCTGCAAACAATAAATTTATGAAACTATACAATACAAAAAAAAATTCAAAATAAATAGAGAATTAAATCATTACAATGGATACAAAAGACATCAAAAATTTACAAATATATAATTTCATCAATGTCACCCACATTCTTCATAAATTGTTTAAAACATTAACAACATCGAAATTACTTTAAGTCTACTAGCATTAGTAGTGGAAATAATAATTTGACTCGTGTTTGTTTTATTTTTCCAAGTGGGAAAAAAAAAATAGTTGAAATGTCAAACCATTGTTTAAAATTTTTAAAATTACATTTCCACTTGCCATTCCAACAATTTTCATACAGATGTTGTTCATCCAAATTTGATCCTTTCTTCATAAGAATCCACCATTGAACCCTCACCATCTTGAAATATTCACTTTCCTTGTCTTTGACAACATCACCCTCTCCTTTTCCCATCCAAAGAAGAACAAGATCATGATCATGTGATCACATAAGCACAAAATCTCTAACATTAAAATCTATAAATGGGGTGTATGCAATTAAAGGTCTCATGTTTTTGGCCCACAATAAAGAAGTCAAACTAGATCTTTTGCATTAGCAATGTCCATAATAGTTGACAACGAATCCTTGGCAAAGTTGGACCTCCAATTGGTTGAAGGCCAAAAACCCACCAAAATAGTTGCACTTTTAAGGGGTAATGGTATTCATAAATGCAACAAGATATCCTACCAATACTCCATGTACAACTTCATCTTCATTTCATATGTCAAACTTTGTGTAATTTCCACCTTCCAGAAATCCACGTATTTGGATAGTCCAACATTTATGAACTTTTCTCTCTCCACTAACCTTGACACATCGTTGCCCCAAATTGGGCAATATGGAATAGGGCTTGGGACTCCAATAGGCAACTTCGATGACCCATCTAGATTAGCTTTCCACAATCTTATCATTATCTATTGAATTCCAAACAAGATCTATGGGGAAAGCTTTGTATTGCATCACAGGCCACCCTATCGAATGAACAAAAAATCTAAATAGATGCATATTAGTATGCCCTACCAAAGTTCAAGGTTGTCCTTTAAACAACCTAGGATTTAAAATTTAAAATTTGGAATCTCTTGAATCAATTGAGGAATGAACAGTTTCTCTTATGAGATCATAAAAACCCTCATCTTGAATTCGTTAAAATGTAATTATTCTCCTCCCTCAACTTTTTTGACAAATATCCAAAACATCCATTGATATTGTCATGTGTATGGCCAACTACATGGAAACCCAATTTGACCTCTTCAAACACATCCCTCACCATCAACAATGATAGAAATGTTAGAAATGTCAATTCTTATTGTCCTTCACATAGTCATCCTTTTGAAGCAACAATTTTTTCGGAGAAGGCTTCACACCAATAGTGTGATCTGGGGTCTGTAATTCATCTACGCAACATAATTTACCTTACAAGAAACGTGCAAAGAATGGGTTTTGTGGGGGGGTGCTCAAACAATAATTTCAATTCTAGAACTTGAATTGCTTTTAACATTCACAAAAGTTGTAGCAAGGACCCAATTGTGAAATTTGGATCATTTGGCCACAACTCATTGGAATATTGTGCATATCTCTCATTTTTATGTCCATGCGCTATCATACCCATGAAGGTAATGGGGAATTGTCCAAGCCCATATATCATTTTGTTGTAGACTTGCAACCTTGGAAGTGAAGTTTTTACATGATCCATTTTATCATGGATAATGCATAAGAATTCATCCTTTGACCACACTAACTATGTCTTCCAAGTGTGGTATAAATTTATACACGATTATTGGTGTAAGATATATATTTTAGCTTCCCTTCATACTCAATAACCTCATTGCTATTCCTTCCCACTTTTGTTATCACAAATAATGCATTTGGTAAAGATCGACCCTCACTTTCACACATTGACATTTCAATGGTGTCTTTTCCTCAACCTACTCATGGCAGATTGAGAAATACCACTAATGATTAATTCCTTGCTTATTTGCAACAACACAATATGAAAATAAAGGACGTTCTGGTTGATGATAATAAACACCCCAATATAAACGTTAAAAAAACTGTTTCAATTTCTAGTAAAATAGATTGGGACGAAAAATGTTTAACATCCACCAAGCATTTCTTGTTAGATCAACACTGTACTTACCTAATCACTACATTCTTGTAAATTCTTCCATGTTTTAGGCAATAGATGTCAAACATCTTGTTTTCCATTTCTATTCCTTTTCATTTGATGTAGTATTGTATCCACATACAAGTCAATTAATGATTGAACATTTGACTTTGCTTGCCTATTTGAAATTCGCAATTTATATGTACTTTTGTTGCCATGCAATAGAAACCAACAACTTTAGTTGTTATCTGATTTGTACAACATGTATGTCAACCTTGAGAGACTAATGATTTGGTACTAAGCAATTTTGTAGATGTCTACACCTTGAATAGTGATAAACTTTCGTCATCCTTCATCTCCCTTCATACGTAACCTTTTTAGAATATCTAAATCATACCTTTTGCGATCTTCAAATGACAAGGTTTAAAACTCTTGTATCAATAACAAGGTCTTTCACTAAGAAAGTGTTGACAACAATTCATTGCACAAGATATTGATGCACTCACACTACGCACGAACTCCATTGACAACACCTTCTCAATTCTCCCACATCGTCATCATCTAGTATATGGGTTTCATTGAATGTAATGAAATGCTTTCTTAGGGGGTACCCATCAAAAATCGTTTGAACTAACGACCATTTCCAAATTGTCATCATTATTGACATAGTCCCAGGACAATACAAAATAAAAAGCCCAACATGATCCTCACCTAGTTGATCATCAAGAATTGCTTCTTATGAGCCACATGCAACCGCCCAAACTTTTATAATGAAAACTCCATCGTTGTCTATAAGATTGCATTTAGCTCTGTGCCATTCAAATCTTTGTCTTTTGACCACATTTGAATTTCTTCTTCCCACACCATCACCATATTCTACATTGTCATGCCAATGCCCATTAACTTGCTTATTTCCCTTTTCATGTTGTTCAAAATTCTCCTACGCCCAAGCCTCCTCATCACCTTCTACAATATTATCCTCATTTCCTTCCTCGATCCTAGAATCAGAACCAAAATCACATGCATAACCTTGCACATCCTCCTTAGAGGTAAAACTTCCTTTTCCATGTAATTCCTCATTACACAAGTCCTGAACTATATTATTCATATTCTCAAAATCAACGATGTTCTTAGGCTATAAGCCATCAATGAATCGTCCCTACAAGAAACTTGTTTCTTCATGAGATTATTAATCACATACATTGTCAGATCACCATAATCAAGCATTGTGACAACTAATTCATCATTTAAAAACACATCCTCACAAGCCCAAAAAACTTCCAATATAACCGTTGACCCGCAATATCTGGCTATTGGAATTGAAAAAAATAGCTTCCATTTAGGTCAAAGGCCTCATGCATGGTTTCAATTGAAACCACCATACAATTCTCCACTCCACACAGACCATTTATCGAAACAAGTGATGGATCTCTAGACGTTGCTCACCCATTCATTATCGCAAGAATCCTAGATGTTGATATAACTACCAAACATGAATCCTTTAGCCATATCTTGCCAAATCAATAACAAACACAAACAAATATTACCAATATGAAAGAAAGATTTTGAATAGGATCTTTTTGGTAGCCTTTCGATTTTGGGTATATGGCAACCACCAAGATTTTAAATTTCAAATCCATTTCTTCCAAAATCCATTTCATAGCCAATTTCCCTAACGAGAATCACCTAGCGAATGCTAGGCATTTCGTATGCAATGTTTTTAATAAAAATTGCCTAGTGACCGCCAAACAATTCAACTTAGAAATATTGGCAAGAAAAACACATGGTGGCCGCTAGGTGCTTTCTAGCCAATATTTTTAACAAGAATCGCCTAACAGCCACTGTGCATTTTCCCAACCAATAATCCTTATGAAAATCGTTTGGTGGTTGCTAGGTGTTTTCCCAGCCATGATTCTTAGAAAAAATCTTCTAGTGGTTACCAAGTGTTTCTCTTAGAAAAATTTGTGGAATGAAATACCTAGTGGCCACCAAGAGTTTCTCCTGTCAATATTCGTGGGTAGAATCACCCACCAATATTCGTGATTGCCAGGTGTTTCTCCCACCAATATCAATGGCCAAAATGTTTGGTGTCTTCCAACCTTTTCCCCCACAAATCTACTTTAGATCCTTAATGAAGGAATTGAACATAATCTGATCTTAGGGGGATACCACAATGGATACTACAATTGTTCTTTATATGTATGGATACAAAACATGAATCTCCTAAAATATATTGTTCATTTTGAATATTCACTAGTTATTATGAATGGGTTGGGAACAAGAATGTCAACAAGGAAACTAATTCATACATTACTAGTCATTGCAAATGAAAGGAATTACCTTACCCTAAGGTTAGTTTTGTCATCAAATAATCCTCAAAATAGTGAAATGAAATTTTATAAAATATGAAGTTGACATGTTGAAAATTATCATAAGTATCATAGGTTACATTCTAAATAATTTCATTGCTCATATCACAATATTATAGTATATGATGGAAAAAATTATAATTTCAAAATTTAAAAACGAATTCATTTTTTGAACAAATGAATTATTTGTTTTGTCATTATCGAGACTAACCCTAGGCTATGAAATAAATTACAAATGATATTACATTCTAAATAATTCCATGGTCATACACAATATTGTAATAGATGATGGAAAAATATGTAATTTCAAAATTCGGAAATGAATTTTTTTTAAAAATTTATTTGTTTTATCAATGTGGAAATTGACCCTAAGCTATGGTATAGATTGCAAGTGATACTACATTCTAAAGGGAAATTATATGAATTTCCAGTTTCTAATTCCCATTACAAGAAAGTATGGGTTCCAAATGATTGAGGCCCTACGTACCTTTTGTGTATGTGAATTTGATTTTGGCATAGTTTGATGTGTTCAATCCAGTGCATTTGGTCGTTGCCACAATTCTTTCGGAGTAAATGTAACCTAAGTTCATAAATGACTAGGTAGTATAAGGACACTATATTTGGCATATAGTAAAGAAACCATATTAAAGTCTTGAAGAACAGTGTCACATGGACGCATTCTAAATTCTAATGAACACAATTGAAGACTCTTGTCTAGCATACTACAATGACATAGAAACTCCAAGTGAAGATGTGGTCATATCAATATTTTGGAAACTATTGGAATGACACAAGAAACCCTAATTGGTGAGAATTGCGGGTAAAAAATAGATTATATTCTTGTGACTCTTCAAGAAAAAAAATAATGAATTTTCTAAATTGACCTACCATTTAGGAGTAGTCATTTGTCTTTAACGGAATGTTGAAGAATTGTTAGACGAAGGCTAGTAGAAGAAGCAAGAAAACGCTCTGAAGAGATTTGCAAATTTGCTTAGCATGTTTCCTTTGTTTATTGTTTCGATGTGTGAGACTTGTAATTTGAAGCGGGTTTTGGGCATGAGAGAGATAAATGAAAAGTTCAATGTGGTGGAAGCATGTCTTTCTTAGTAGTAAAAAGGGATGTTGGGAATAAACCATATTTTGAAGGAAGGTAGAAGGAAAGAAATGTCACTTCTACACAGTGATGAAAAAGAAGAAATGCTAGAGGTGGGGCAAGATCAAATGTGAAACCTAAATAGTGATTTCTAAATTGTTAAGAGCATCCATTGATAACTATTGAATTGCAGCTTTTTTGACCTATTTGTTGGTTTAGTGGCCTAGTGGAAGTGTCAAAGTTTAGGCCACCAATCATTGCACGTTAATGTCGTCTTCGATGTTTTTTGTGGAATTCCAATCGCCTATTCCCCTCCTCTTGTAAAAACTTCTACGTGACGTTCATGGGACGAGAATGGAAATTCAGAATCTCAAAGGAAACTCCAACTTCTCGCTCCATGAACATCGTCATTTCAAGATGATGAATAAGAATGTTTTGTGGTGAAAATTCCCACCTCTTTTGTAACTATGAGTGCAAAGAGTGGGGCCTCCACTTCGAGAATAATGATGAAGGAGTACATTCAAAAGCCATCTCTATAATGTATTTGAAAAAACCCTAAATAATAATACCTTCAACAAATAATATATAGTTTGTTATTTATAAATTTGTTATTTTAATTTTCTTGATATCGATCACTTAAATCTTATACCTTATAGTTAACAAACAAGTTTGGTTTGAAGGTTTTTAATTCACAAAGTTTTTTTTTTGTGCCAAAAATTCGCCATTTAGTGACATGGTCAGTTTAAGTCTTTTAAAAATCCCCAAAACAATTGCCACATGTTTTTAATCATCTTTCAATCATTTTAACTAGACTAAAATGGAATGCATTTTAAAAAAGAAAATTGAATACTTATTTCTGAATAATAAATGGGTATTTAATTCTACCAATTTATTTTTTAAACATACCTCTAAATTAATTAATGATTATTCAATATTTCATAACAAGTTATTTCTTAATATACATTTAAATGTAGTTTACATAGTAAAACATCAATAGTCAATTATTATGTAATTAAAATATTCTACTAAATTATTCGTATTCACAAACTCAAATTCAATATTAAATTAAAAATAAAAAGTTACTTAATTTATCATTCAAAGATACACTAATCCTTGATAAATAATTCAAAGGTAGTAAAATACTTATTAAGTGTTTCATATTTGAGATATTTATTTAATGTTTATAGAGTTCAATGTATAGAACTTAAATTTAGGGTTTATGGTTTAAAGATGAATTATAGGGTTTATTGTTGAAATTTGATTTACATGGTTGAATAAATAATTACATTATTTTTTATCTATTGCTATGGTAATATTTCATTTCAGATTTTGTTTTAAAATTATTGTTGTACTAATATGTCCTAATTCGTAGTTTAAATGGAATTTGAATCTGGATCAACTAAATCATTGTAAATTTGTAAATTATATGATATTTGCTTATTTATATGTCATTTAAGTTGTGTCTATGTATAGATGTATATGTATGTATGGATGTGTGGTTATATATGTTGTATATACATGTATGTGAATGTGTGTGTGTGTGTTTGTATTTTTTATTATTTATATGTATAAAAAGAAAATGTGTGTTGAAAAAAAATACAAAAACTAAACTAGAAACTAAGCAGTTCACTTTATAAATTATCCAACTAATTAATTATTTAGAGTCATAATCATCAATGTCTTATAATAGTGAATTAATTATATTATTAGTTATTATTAAATATTACTTACTTTATTAGCTAAATAAGCACTAGTAATATTAAATTTAAAAAATATATTCACTATAATAATCTATCAACTAATTTAATTAACTAGTAATTGGCTAATATTGAAATAATAAGCTAATTATTAATCACTAATAAATTATTATTTTGTAATCAAATAAATTAATACGATAACTGAACTATTAAATATTTAATAATTATTAATTATTAATTACACATATTGAATATTAATTTTTTTAAATATCTAATAATATAATTAAAACCTAGTTTGGGCTAACTATTTTATTATAATTATTCCCAATAATATTTTCATATAAATATATATAATAGTAAAAATAACATTAAATCAATTATTATTGTAGCTAGTTGGTAGCCAAGGTTATCTATTTTATTTTTATTATTCATATTATTACTTCATTCATTAAATCTATTTATAAATTATTACAATAAATATTTTATATTTTTATTAAGTATATTTTTCCTTCAAAAATAATTTCTGCATTTGAATAATAATTTATTAGATTTCCATTCTAACTAATATATTAATTAATATAAAATTTAAAAATATCAATAATTGATTATAATCATTGAATAATTAATAATTAATAAGTATTAATTATAAATTTGAAATATAAAAACTTAAAACTATATATTAATATTTCATAGTAATTATTATATTAATCTAATAATACTTCATAATTGATTACTTATGATAATAATAATAATAATAATAATGTAATTTGTAGCTAACATAGGTTAGCTGTTATTATTATTATTATTATTATATATTATTATGTCAGTTGTTAGACTTATTATGATTTATTATAATTGATGTTTCATTTTTAATAAATAAATAAAATATTTAATAAGTACATTAGTCATTTGAGAATAATATAATAATAATATATGAAGTTTTTAATAATTACTTCAGTAATTATATAATTATTTTTCCTATCATTCTAATATCATCATCATCATTATGATCATTATGTAACAAGATATTATTATTTTAAATTTTTAATTGAAGATAATATTGAAATTTGGTTTTTTATCACATGTAATTAATATAAATATATAATAATAATAAATGTCATTTTTAATCATTTTAGGAAGTATAATAAGATGGTTTGGATAAACTTGTAATATGGGCACAATATATTTAACAAATATCTTACATAAAAATTTAATATATTCAAAATATACATTTCTAAATCCTAATACACCCAATTATATTTCTTAGAATTCACAAAATACACTTTTGTATACTCATAGGGTTGTAACTAAATTGGTCACATTTGCAATTAATGGGACATAAATTGTTCTTTTTGGATGAAAACTAAATTAAATGTTGTTCACATGGAAGGATGAACACCAAAATAATTGCAAACTAGTTACACCATAGTCGCAAATATGATCAACATAAGAAATAGTTGCAAAAATGTCCAAATGTAGTTGCAAATAACTAATAGTTGCATGTAGTCTCAAATAGAATGGTTACATTTTGGCCGATTTCTACTAGTGATTAGATCCCACTACATTAGGGACCCATTCCAATTTAGACAATAAATTTAGCTAGTTCCATTAGATCCCATTCCACTAAGTCTTCCACCAGACCCCATTCCATTGGTGACAAATCAATTATCACATTCCATTATATCCCATCCCACTTATTTAAATCCACTACACCCCCTTCTAGTGTGGACAATACACTTAACTAATTCCTCTACATCCCATTCCACCCATCCAACTCCACTAGACCCTAATCCATTGGTGACAATACATTTAGTCAGTTCCATTAAATCCCATCCTATTCCACTATACCCCACTACAGTAAGGACCAATTCCACTAGACCCCACTACACTAAGGACCAATTCCATTAACCCCATTCCACCAAACCCCACTACACTAGGGACCAATCCCATTGACCCCATTCCATTAGACCCCACTACATTAGGGACTAATTCCACTAACCCCATTCCACCAAACCCCACTACACTAAGGACCAACCATTGACCCCATTCCACTAGACCTCACTACATTAGGGACCAATTCCACTAACCTTATTCCACTAAACCCCATTACACTAGGAACTAATTCAAGTGACTTCATTCCACTCATCCAATTCTAGTGACCTCGTCCCATTCATCCCAATCCACTCACCCAATTCCATTAGTGCCCAACCACATGCAAATCCCACTCCACTAGTTCTGTTATAGTAGTTCATGATGCATTTATTTTTCCAGTACTATTATCCAAACCTTTAGTGCTTGAAAGTCATGGACATGGTGCTACATGGTTTTACATGCATTGGGTGTGGGGTTACTAGTGGTGAATAACAAAGTGTGGGAGATTGAAAGGTGGCAAAGAAGGCAAAGATTGAGCTACCACCTAATTCTATAATATATGCAAATTGGAAAGCAACCATTGACAATAAGGTGGACAACTTAGTGGCAGGATGCCCAAAGTGGACTTTATGGAAGCTGCTTTGGTTGAGATCAAGGCCATGTTCCAAGCAAGGCAACACTCCAACCATCAAGTAGATTTGTCCCCCAAGGAGTTGGTATATGAACCACCTAGGTCCACAACCCAAGCGACCAAGCAACCATCTAGTAATGTTTTAAAGGAGATAGCCACTATCTTGGTGCCATCCATGGTCGTTCTCTCTTCCACCCCTCAACACTCCAACTTCATTCAAGTATTGAAGTCAATGAGGCTAATCAAAAAGTTGGGGTTGAAACCCTAATAACCCTAAAGGTTGGACTAGATCAAAGCATGGGTGTTACCAATGATGGGGGAAAGGGGGGTGTTGCCAATGTTGGGAGGAAGGGGGTGTAATAGATGCCTATAGATGGGGATGCAACAGAAGGAGTTCTTGGCCAAGTGGAAAGGCATGTTGCCACTGTTGTGCCGGACTAGGCAATGGGTATTAACTTAACTGGTATACACAAGTCTCCAAATCCCAAGACTTCCCACATTGTCCTCATAGGCTATGAATATGATGCTTTAAGGTTTTCCTCAGTAGGCCAAGAGGTTGAAAGAAAGGGGGAGGAAAGTCAGGAAGGTCCAAAAGTGGGCTATGCACATGTAAGCCCAAATATGATTGGGGACACCCAACTAGTGGAATGTTCACATGGGAGTGAAAGTGGCTCTAGTGCCAAATCATCAGATTGCCTACTTATTGTGGCCAAGAAAAGCTAATAGGCATGAGAGAAACATAGAAAAAAAACTTGCCACAACATAATAAAATTGGCTATGTCTTTTGAAGGTGAGGATGTGGATGTTGTGAGGATAGGGGTAGATGAGGTAACTACACTTGATCCTATGATGTGCAAATAGGAATTAAGGAACTTGGAGCCAAGGTGCTTCTTGAAGGCGATGTGCACTTGACTATGGTGGTGCACAAAAATGTGGTTAAATTTGGAGAAGCCCATGTAGGTCAAAGGCCAATTGTTGAGGTTGCAACACTTCCATTTGTAGATAAGGGGAAGGGTGTTCATTTTCAGGCTCGAAGCACGTGGAGGTTAACAACCAATAAACACTTGTTCAAGCCAAACCTTGAAAAGGTCAAAAAGTTATTCGAAACAACTTTCAAGCCGCCAAAGGGCAAGGTCATTAGAAGACCTCATGCATTACTAGTAGGTGTAGGCAAGGAGGCAAAAGTGTGCCATCCTATCTCATTGCAACCTCAAATTGAGATTGTAAGTGCACTTTCATTCATCTTAATTTTGCAATATTTGGTGTTCTGATTTGATTTTCACCCAAACTACCTTCAAGGTTGTAACTTAATTTATGGTGTTCTTTGCATGATAATGGAAATGACACATGTTCATGCAAGCCCTACTTAAATTTGGGACCAAATGCAAAGTGATCCACCTAGCCTTCCTTAGTGTAGCTATGGCTAAAGTTGTTGTTGGGGTTTGTAAGGGTTCATGGAGCAAAATGACACCTAAGTTGCTATCTTTATGTGGGGAGGGGGAATAGATGGTGATGGTGATTCGAGTCATCCACCTTACTACACCTATTATGTGATATGAATCAAAGTGCATTCTTTTGGTTATAACCTTTAACAATGCATTAGTAGACATCAGAGAAAAGTGATACATCATTTGGGAGGCTCAATTTTTGCTACCTTCGGAATTGTGATATGCCATTTTTCACCTACTCACATGCTTCCATTTTGTCTACACTTGCTAGTTCATTGTTGTTGAGTATAGGTGTTACTTATACATAGGCTTGTCCTTGTATGTTTATGTTTCACCTTTGTATGCAAGTTGATTTGATGGTTCATTAATGCAAGATCAAATTGTTATTAGGTAGATTGATGCCCAAATGAATATCCATTTTGACTACTTCATTTTTGGCCACAATTAACATATCCCATAATGACTATTTTGTATGGATGTCCTTGTGGCAACCCCATTTTCTATTTATATCAATAAAATTCACCCAACAATTTACATTATGTATTTTAATTTGAAGATTATACATTTAAGTTTTCTTGGAGACATGTCAGGTTTGTAATGAAAAACTATGGGTAATTATAAGCATCCATGTTGGTCTTTACTACTTGCAAGTTGTCAAGCAATAGGGGGGACATGTGGTGTGGTTAGATAATCACAAGGGATGCCAATATGTACTATGACAAGTGACTATTGACACCATCTATGTGGTAGGTATGATATAATGTTATTTGTATTAGCATTTCATGGGTACGTAATTATGATTCTTGTGCATATTCCAAGATTGTCCATTATGAGTTTAACTTGTAAAACTTCTATTGTTACTTTGTGTAATACCATTGAAATTTCCTATGGGTCATATGGAAAATGGAAGGTATATTGAAATGTTGGATGCTTCAGTTGAAATACAAAGGATTGAAGGGGTTAAGGTTGAAAGATGTGTTCACAATAGGGATTAACATATAATCTAAACTGAATTTTGCATGGTCCATTTTGATGAATCATTGTGTTAAAGTTTTATTAATTTGGAAATTGGCAATTTAGATGTTCCATTGTGGACAATGTAAGACTAGTGATGTTAATACCTTCTATTATTATGTATGCCAAATTGATTAAAAAAATTCCTTGCAATGCAAAGTTTTGTGTCACCCAAAGGTGATGCGAACCTCCATAATGTTAATTGCATAATTATGTTTTTTTTTTGTCACCAAGGGGACTAGGCTTCTTGGGATGCATACTAAACATTCAACTACCTTAAACCTAGTTATGGGCTATAATTAATCATCAATATCCAGTAACCACAACATTGGACATTAGAACAACATGCCTAAGGCACTCTAGGTGGTGTCCATTCCATTGGATGGATAACCCCCCAAAAATAATTCATACAAGTGGAAACCATTGAAATTTAATGGATAGGAATGGTGTATAGTGGAGTTTACAATGGGCACCTTGCCATGCATTCTAGGTCATTCAACATTTCCACTTATCTACCACTTCAATGGAAGTGGGGCCTTCCCACTCAATGTTGAATGGAATGGGTAGTGGAATAGGGACAAGTTTTATAGTAATGAAAGTATGTTCTTTCTTTCCATTCAGGAAGTAATTTCGGCGTTGGAAATTTATTTATGATCATTTATTATTATTATTTTTTGTTATTATATAACAATTTGAGGAGGCAATGAAGCATGTGTTCAACTTCAAATCTACCAAGGAATGCATGACTATTTTCCTTCTTTCAAACCTAATTTTCCACCTATGGAGATGGTTCTTGTTGGGAGAATTGCAACATTGTGGACAAGACTAGAGATGTGTTAACTTGTCCTCCATTGCCGATTAGAAAATCAATGTTTGGCTACCTTTTCATATTTGAAAGAAAAACAACTTGAGAAGTTAACTTGAAGTCTTCTTGTGAAAACAATCACTATTCGTGATCGACCAACAAAGGGGGGAGGACAACTTCACTTGAAGTCAATGTATGAGTGTACCATGCAATTGAAAAGAAAGGCAGTCATCCAAAATGAAATTATGATCCATTTCAATTTTCCAAAACCAATTACCAATAATTAGAAACCATGTTTTGATGACACATGGACTAAGAAGAAGCTAAAGTACAAGCTTGACAAAATGTTTTTTTCAATTTTGGACTTTGAGATCAATGAAGAGTTTTATACAAAAAAAAGAAATTGAACCCCTTTGATGAAACACTACTTGCATGTTTCAAAATTAAATTGAAAAGGTGGATAGAAAGCATTATTCCAAGAGGAATTATAGTAGAGTCCATTCTTTTGGACACCCATTATATGTATGATAGGGTCAATGACATGGTGGAGCTTCTAGATGTTATTGATAAAACAAACATAATTCCTTTTTGCAAGACGACGGTACAAACATTTTCATTGTTGTCTCCACAACGCACATAATAAAAGAGGTTCTTTTAGTGTGGAAAGGCCCAAACTGGGAGTCATTTTTGAACACTCTACTCAATGCAAAGGTGATTCCAAAGGTTATCATCTACCTATGTGACAAGGAGTCTTTTAGGTTTCTTTTCACCACTACCATGAAATCAACATTTATTATGAAAATGTAGTTCAAGTTTGGACAATACATGGTAGGAGCAAGAAAGGCTCCAATCTCTCTCCCAAGCCTTATGAGGGAACTTATGCTTTACTATGTTTACCTTTTTTTCAGAAGGGTTGGGAAGTCGGTGTAGGTTGATATTCTAGGGAACTAGAAACTCCCATTGCTAATTGAAAATGTAGTGTCCACTTTTGTTGAGGATCAATGGCTTTATATAAATGAGATCTACTTATAGGCCCTTGCAAAAAATTTGGAGCCCATTTTACGTAGCGACATGGTTTGCTTTAGCATCTTCAGGGAGGCATTGTGACATATGTTTACCTTATATGTTTTTTTGTTTGTTTGAATTTATGTTCATTCTGCATTCTGTTTATTTTTATATTAGTAAAATCATTTTTTGTTCAAAACACAAGAAAAAAAAATGTAAAGTTCTTGAAATTATCTCTTATGATCTCAATAAAAATTGTTGTGAAATCATCGATTTTGTGTGTCTTCAAATGTTTTTCAATGTGGCTATGAGAAATGTCGCAATTGGTGGGGATGAGGATGTCCTCCACATCATAGAAGGCATGCAAACTACTAACATTAATGTTAGTGATGAGGAAGGCACTAGAGGGAGCAAAGGAGAAGACAATTCGTAGGCCTTGACTATGAGTGTAATTCTTGCTCCTCCACCACCAATTAACAATGGTAGCCTAGGTTACATCCGGAGGGAAAAAAGATTTGTAAGGCCATCCATAGCTAGGAACAAGGCTCCAAAAAAGAAGGTGAAGAAAAATAATTCTTTATCAAAGACTCAAAGCACCAAAGCTGAACCAAGTAATGTGAATTTGCAAGTTGATGAAAAATTGTTGGCATCTTTGAACCTTTTAGGTGCTTGGACTTCAATTGCATCATCCACTAATGTTGCTATAAGGGGCAAAAGTGATGGGCAAGATAAAAAATGTATTGGTGAGGCATTGTGAAATATCTCGAACCTTTGGATACCTTGAGCCCAATGTAAAATCAATGATAATTGTAATTTTTACACATAGGCTCCCAACCTCCATTTAAATTGTCAACACCTTAGGAGTTTTTGTGCTTCCGTAGCCTTGCAATTACCAGGCATTTGTTTTTTTTATCGTACACCTAGCATCCACTAAGTTTTCATTGCTCTTTCACAAGTTTACGTGGATTTCTACTCTCGTTCGCCTAACAATTGTAAGGATTTCAATTCTTTTTTTGTATGCCCGGTGGTCGTTAGGCATCAATGATTGTTTTCTTCCCTTTTTGTAACCAATGTTCATTTTCTAACTGTCATTTAAGGTTTTGTAGAAATATCCCAATTGGATTTACGTTTTATTTATTATTCTTGAATTTTATGGTTGCTTTTAACTGTCCTTTTTTGCATTCAAATGATCAAATCAATCTTTGTCAAATCATTGAATGCAAAATGAACAAACAAGATCATAGTGAGTCATTTGTTATTGAGGTGTTTGTTGTTTTTAAAGGTGTTCATGAGATTTCCGTGCATGAAGATCTCCTTCTGCTAAGGTGAGTTGTTTGCATGTCATTTTTGACCTCAATGGGGTTTTGGTGGTGAAGCAGGCTTTGGTTCTCAAACACAAATGTGGACCAATCCCATGCTTACACTCAAACCTAGATTGAAAGATTTCCTAACAAGTTGTTTATCTTAGTTCCAAGTTTATATCGGTCCATTGCACTACGTTTTAAAATCGACAAATATCTTGACAAAATTATAGAAAAAACAGATATTTCTTTGGATCCATTGAGAGTTCTTGGACAAGAGTTATGCCAAAAAAATGATCATTTTCTCCTTGGTCATCTTAAGAAGCTAATTTTTTGAAATTTCTTGACACCCATGTTGGGAACATTTTGCTTGTTGATGATACTCCATATCAATTTATATTTAATGATTCGTGTAGTCCTATATTTTTGGAATTGTTTAAGGGTGCGAATAGCAATGGGGATTACTTACTTTCCATCGTTTTTCCTTACTTGGTCTTGTTTCACTCGTCTAGGTTTAATGTTCAGATTTACTTTAAACATAATCCTTTTGGGACTATTAGAAGCATAAGTCGGAGCGATCCTTATTACAATATGTTATTTGAATATTGTAATGATAGTTATGACCCAATATATTATATAAAAGCAAAGCTAAAAAAAATAGTAATATATTTACTATTATTCTTAACAAATCAATTTAAAATTAATTTTCAATTCTTTTGCTGATTAAAATAATATGTTTAATTTGAAATTGAAGCCATGAATTATTTTTTGTGGCATGTTACTTTCTAATAGAATTTCCAATTAATGTAGTTTATTATTATTATTTTTTACCTTCTGACAATGTTTTTGTTTTCTTTCATTATGTAGCTTAGGATTTCGATTAATTGGTTACCTTCTTTCATTTTATTTTTAATAATTTCTTGGTGGCTACAAGGCATTTGTTTTGTTAGTATCACTTCAATTTTTAAATTTATTAATGATTTTATATTTAAATGGACCATGTAGGTTTTTGTGCTAACACATCTTCTTCTTGTTGTAACTAAAGGTTTCAAAATGTATTTTAATGATGAGTTCACATCTATGTTTGCAAATTGCTAAACCCAAAAAATTGTTAATTTTTAGCATCAATAACTTGTTGTTTTATTTCTTTCATTTTGTTGTTTGACATGGGAATGCACGAGTGTTTGGAAGAAATATTGAAAGAAGCAAAATGGAAGTGAGAGCAAGAGTGGAACATTTCCTTTCTCATGTGTTTAAGTACTTTTACATTGCAATTTGGTCTTGTATGAAGTTAGAGGATGTGTTAGAAGTTCTTCCCATGCTCATCCCTGAAACTTTCTTGGAACAATTTGTTTTCATTTGGGGACATGAACAATGTTCTAAAACATCTGGCCAAATTTCCTGTGGGTTTCATTATTATTTGAGGATTTGAAATGAGTGTATTATGCTTGTTTTGGACTACCTTATGGGAAGGAGGATAAGACATTATTGATTGACAATGAACCTACCAAAGTGCTTTGGAATCCAAAATGGAGTGGTTTTTTTTTTTGAATAATTAAGGGGACAAATGTTGTCAAAGAACAAGGTGCAATGGTTGGACCTTGCATCACAATTGTGGCCACTGTTGTTTGAATTGCCCTTAGTAAAGACAATTCAAATTCATTATGACTGTATGGTCAAATATTTTAAGCATTGTTTGAGTTTGTCTTTGAAAATTTATTATTGGTTCATTTAGTATATCAATAATGATAATGGCAATGTTCATAATAACTAGCCTCCTTTAGGTATGGAGTCTGAATCATTTCATTTTGGAAGTTATATTTTTGTTATAACTGTTCTAAGTTGGTATTTGTTTTCATTTGCCCTATTTGCTATTATTGACTTTGATTTGTAGTTGGTTTGGACCATTGTTTGTAGATTACATGACAATGTTTACAACTTTGAAAAGGAGAAAATGATGTTGGCCATTCAAGTTTTTATTTCGAGATGTTGTCAATGTGATGACATTTTTGACCATGGACCAGAATAAAACTTCTTCTAATATTACAAGGATTTGACATTATCTTTCAATTTATTTTTCAAATTTATATTGTTTAGAATGTTTGGCTTTTTACGAATGTTTTTACTATTAGTAGTGGATTATTTCTTTTCAAAATTCTTCAAGAAGTCAATGTTATTTGTTTTCACAACTTGGTGGCCACTAGATTGAATTTTCATCTACAATTTTTAAAAATAAAACTTATTTTACTAATTAAAATTTTAATGTGATCTATGTAAACTTTTCTTTAACATGAACTTGCCATGGTGTTGCTAAGGTTTAATTTGTAAACATGTTTGTAAATATTCTTTTTTTTTAGCATTTCCTTTTGGTCTTGGTGTCCACCAAGTGATTTATAATGAAAAGTTTGAATAAATATAACATTGTCAAGTTATTTTTTAGATTTAAGACTTTTGTAAAGTCTTAAATTAATTAAACATGTGTTTTATATAACAACTTTCAACCTATGGAATAATAATTTTTTTTAAAAAAAATTTCACTCAAATATTTTTACAAATTGAAATTTACCTTATGATTCTCTCCTTTGAGACTACAATGACAAGAAAATTAAATAATTAAAAAAAATCATTGTTAGTTTTTTAATGGAAAAATGAAAAAAAATACAAATTCAACTACAAAGTGCACCCAAAAAAATGGCATGATACAATGGAGATCATTTTTAATGAAAGAGGTGCAACTTTTGAACCTACTAAATCTACAAAAGTCCACAAAAAATGGCATGCAAAAATAAAATTCACCTTCAATGAAAACAATGCAACTATTAAACCAACTAAATCTACAAAAGTCCACCTAAAAATGGTACTGGTAGAATGGGGTTAATCTTTAACAATACTTGATAGGAAACACATGCATTGAGAAATGCCATGAAACAAAAATAGAAGAAATGTAAAAAGTGAAAAAAACACCAAAAACACTAGATTCACCAAAAAAATATTAAAAAAATGAAATAGTCCTCACCCTCACTTGCACAAAATCATACAAAAAATAAGAAAGATGAAGTGCAAACAAAAAGCAATGAAAAAAATGATGCCAAAAAAAAAACCACAACACCACTATAAGAATTGAAAAGCACAATGAAACAAAGCACAATGAAACATGAGAAATGCGAAAAGTTGTAAAGTTGAAGCCATAGGATGCCCAAAATAAAAACATAGAAACAATGGAACAATCCTTGCCCTCATCTACATGGAATCAAACAAAATTAAAAGGAACAAAAAGCGAACACAAAATCAAACAAAAAATGAAATGCATGAGATGCAACAAAAAAAACAGTGAAAACATGATGCCACCAAGGAAGAAGTGTGAGAAGCACAAGAGAAATCACTAGAAGTGTGAGAAGCAACATCACAAGTGTTAAGAAATGTCACAAAACAAGAAAGAAGAAATGAGAGAAGGCAAGACCACCAGACAATGTGACATAGATGTAAAACAAACTTTGCAAGATGCTGCGAACAAGAATCCCACAATGCATATAACTTGTAGCAATAAAGATGAACAAAAGCTCTACAAATTGCTTAGAAAAAAATTGCTTAAAAAAATTGCTTGATGCCAATGACATAGATGAACTTTCACAACAAAAAAAAGAAAATGCCAGTGCTCCCAACCAGAGACACACACACAAAAAACCTTTGCGAGAGAAAAAAAGAAAAAACAAACAAGCAATGCTGAGACAAAAAGACAAACAAACAAGTCTAAATTTTATAATCTATAATTTATAATTTTAGAAAATTAAAGGGGGAAACAAAAACCCCCAAGAGAAGCTTATGTAGAAAGCTGAAAGCAAACTGGCAATCATGAAACCACAACAACTGTACTTTAAGGGCAGAGAAAAAAAAAACAGAAAAAAGGGCAAAAAGATGCAAAAATATCTAGAAAGATGTGACAAAAAGCATGGTATTAATGTTGATGGAACTAGCCCAGGAACCAGCACACACACAAACAGGTTGTTAATTGGTGTTTGTGGAACTGGCCCAAGATCTGGAACCAGAAAAGAAGGTTTCAAATACCTACCAGTTATCTCAAGGATAGCATCGAATTGTTGCACAGAGTTCTGGAAGTAAGCACGCATCTGAGGTGGAGCCAAGGGCCACTTACTTCTGAAACTCCCTTGCTCTGAGGCCATTACTGAGTGTATAAATAAACATAATTTTTTGTAGAATTTTTTTCCCATGATACCCAATGGGTATCCTATGGATGTGCAGGAAAAAAATGATGAGACATTTTGCAAAATGAAATGCCCATACACCTTGAAAATGAAACGCCCATGCCCATGCCTATGGGCGTTTCATTTTTTGAAATGCCTTGCAAGATTTTATGCTCTCTAAGTGTTCCTCCAAATACACCAAGAAAAATCTTGGAAGTTTTTATGTTAAGGACAATGTCCAATGTGACCCTACCCAGATTATCATCAGTCTGAAACCATCTGTGAATGCTCTCATTGACTGTCATTTCATGAGTTTACAACCCATAACCGTCGACCTCCATTCCATTAATGACCTACTAGTTAGCACAAGGTACCATGCTAGGCTCTGATTGGGCCTAACGATTCCATAACCCTTAGTTGCTTGGGTGAAAAGAGGGCATCTGGATTCTGATCAGGAATGCTTGTGTTCAGTAACCAGCAAGGGTGCCAGAAGCCCTTAAATCAGCAAAGAGTCCTAAATGCAGGCAGTACAAAAGTCCTACTCAGGTAGACTGGCTCATCATCGATCACTTGCCTATGATCGAACACTTTGCCAGATCTTTCTCAATTTTTCTTCATTTTGAGTGATTTAAAATGTTATAGGAGTGCCTTCTCAAGCTTTACAAATCATCTTTGAAATCGAGAGCCAAGGGACCAGCCAAAAAATAGCAGTAAATAAAATATGTTTTTTAAATTGCAAACATGTTTTTTTTTCACTTTTTTCATTTTGACCCCTCTTATTTTTAGAGCTCATAACTTTTTTATTTCTTATTCATTTTAAACAATTTAAAGTGCTGGAAGAGCATCACTTAAAGTTCTAAAAATCATCTTTGAACTCTAATAGCAATACAAAGAAATTTTTGGGTGTTTGAGAATCAGCCTTTGTGGTGTTGGGTGGTTTGTTTTATTGAGTTCTTTGACCCCTGTACTGGGGGGGGG
>Ga0209208_10001169_pt1 | contig 36592 bp, 31 predicted proteins | sample S1TSphfallax_3_FD_187694 | JGI IMG/M metagenome (GOLD analysis project Ga0209208, IMG submission 187694) | Host-associated microbial communities from peat moss isolated from Minnesota, USA - S1T2_Fd - Sphagnum fallax MG (SPAdes) (version 2) | ecosystem: Host-associated > Plants > Peat moss >...
CGTCGACGTGATCACGCTCGCGCTGAACCTGCTCTCGTCGGGCGTCGAGCCCGGGCTCGACTGTTCGGATTTGCCGGCGATCGTTCGGACCGCGGAAGAATGCACGCGAATGGCGATCCATCCGCGACATCCGTACGCGGGCGAACTGGTGTTCACCGCGTTTTCGGGCTCGCATCAGGATGCGATCAAGAAAGGCTTCGCGGCGCTGCGCGCGGGCGAAGTCGAGGGCTGGGAAGTCCCATACCTCGGCATCGATCCCAAAGACATCGGCCGCACCTACGATGCGGTCGTGCGCGTCAACAGCCAGTCCGGGAAGGGCGGCGTCGCGTACCTGCTCGAGGCCGGCTACGGTCTCGAGTTGCCGCGGCCGCTGCAGATCGCGTTCGCGCGTGTGATCCAATCGCGCACGGAAGCGAGCGGTGGCGAGATGACGGCCGCCGCGATCCGCGAGGCGTTCGAGGACACCTACGTGCGGCCGCGCCGCTTCCGCTTGGGCGCCTATCGCAGCGCGCACACCGCGATCGCCGGATCGGCCTGCACCTTCGACGGCACGCTCTTCGACGACGATGGCGAGATCGCGATCTTCGGCAAAGGCCTCGGGCCGATCGACGCGTTCGTCGATGCCGTGCGCCGCGCGGCGGGCATCGAGTTCTCCGTCAACGACTATCACGAGCACGCGCTCGGCACGGGTCAGGATGCCCGCGCCGTCGCCTACGTCGAAATAACATCCGGGAACGAGCGCGCGTGGGGCGTCGGCTTCGATCGCGACATTCTCACCGCCTCACTCACCGCCATCACCCGAGCGCTGGGCCGCATCGAACCCGCGGCCGCCGGCGTCTCGTTCGAGGATATCGATCATGCCGCCACGCTCGCTCTTCGCTAAAATCTGGGACGCGCACGTCGTCGAGGAACTCCCGGGCGGCAACGCCCTGGTGTTCATGGACCTCGTCGTCGCGCACGAGATCACGACGCCGCCGGGGGCGCTCGCGATCGAAAAAAACTTCGACGATCGGCTCTACGATCCGAGGCGCATCGTTGCGATGATCGATCATGTCGCGCCGGCGAAAGATAGCGCGACCGCGCTGCAAGCGCAAACCGTGCGCACCTGGGCGAAACGGCACGGGATCGTGTTCCACGACATCGGCGACAACGGCATCTGCCACGTGATCGTGCCCGAACGCGGCTACGTCACGCCGGGGATGACGGTCTGCTGCGGCGACAGCCACACCTGTACGCTCGGCGCGTTCGGTACGTTCTCGCTCGGAATCGGCTCGACCGCGCAAGCCGGCGCGATGCTCGCGGGCTGCCTCGTGCTGCAACGCCCGAAGGTGATGCGCGTGAACGTCACCGGGCGACTCGGCAACGGCGCGACGGCCAAAGACCTCGCGCTGACGGTCATCGCGACGATCGGATTCCGCGGCGGGACGGGCCACGTGCTCGAATATACCGGCGAGGCGATCGACGCGCTCACGATGGAGCAGCGCATGACGCTCTGCAACATGGCGATCGAAGCCGGCGCCACCACCGGCCTCATCGCCGCCGATGCGACGACGGCCGCGTATCTGGCCGAGACGCCGCTGGCCCCGACCGGCTGGCGCGCCGAACACGCCGATCCCGGCGCCGTCTACGATGCGGAGGTCACGATCGACGGCTCGCGCATCCGGCCGATGGTCTCGTGGGGAACGAATCCGGGCGAGTGCGCGCCGGTCGACGGCGCGGTGCCGCACGACGCGTCCGCCGCGTCGCTTGCCTACATGGATCTGCGACCGGGACAGCTGCTCGCCGAACTCACGATGGATCAAGCCTTCATCGGCTCGTGCACGAACGCGCGGATCAGCGATCTGCGCGCGGCAGCCGAGGTCTTCCGCGGACGGCGCGTCTCGATTCCGACGATCGTGACGCCCGGCTCGCAAGCCGTGCGACGGCAGGCCGAACGCGAAGGGTTGCACGACATCTTTCAAGATGCGGGCGCGCTCTGGACGCACAGCTCGTGCGGACCGTGTCTCGGGATGTCGATGGGCGTGCTCGCGCCGGGGATGCGGTGCATCTCGTCGTCGAACCGGAATTTTCCGGGCCGCATGGGCGACGGCGGCCGCGTCCATCTCGCCGCACCCGCGGTCGTCGCGGCATCGGCGATTCTCGGCCGCATCGCCTCACCGGCGGAGCTGATCCGTGAAGCGGTGCCGGCATGATCGTCACCGGTGACGTGCTCGCGATCGAACGGGCGAACATCGACACGGATCAAATCATCCCGGCGCGCCATCTCACCCGGCTCGACGACTCCGGGATGGGCGAGCACTGCTTCGAGGGCTTGCCCGACGGCGCGGCGTTGCTCGCCTCGCGGCCGCACGCGAAGATTCTCGTCACCGGCGAGAATTTCGGTTGCGGTTCGTCGCGCGAGCACGCCGCGTGGGCGCTCGTCCAGCGCGGCTTTCGCGCGGTGATCGCGCCGAGTTTTGCGCGCATTTTCGAGGAGAACGCCTACAACAACGGGCTCGTGCCGATCGCGCTGCCGCAAGCCGTGGTCGATGCGCTCGCGCACGCCCCGCGCATCGAGGTCGACGTCCGCACCGAGGTGCTCTACCCGGCCGGCGGCGCGGGGATCCCCTTCGCGCTCGACCCGCTGCGCAAGGCGTTCATCCTCGGCGGCGGCTACCTCCCGTTTCTCGCCGGCAAACTCGACGCGGTGCGCGCGTGGGAAGCGGCGCGATGAAACGGATCGCGGTGCTCCCGGGCGATGGGATCGGCCCGGAAGTGACCGCGGAAGCGGTTCGCGTGTTGACGGCGGCGGTGCCCTCCGTCGTCACCACCGAAGCGCGCGTCGGCGCGTGCGCCATCCGCGAGGATGGCGCCGCGCTGCCGCCCGCAACGCTCGCGCTGTGCCGCGAGAGCGACGCGATTCTCTTCGGCGCGGTCGGCGGCCCCGGCTTCGAGGGACGCCCGCCGAGCGAACGACCCGAAGCCGCGCTGCTCCAGCTGCGCGCCGCCTTCGGCCTCTACGCGAACCTGCGCCCGGCGCGCGCCTTCCCCGGACTCGACGACTGTTCGCCGCTGCGCCCAGAGCGTGTGCGCGGGACCGACATGATCATCGTGCGCGAACTGACCGGCGGACTGTATTACGGCGAAAAATCGCTGCGCGAAGAGCACGGCGTCTCGGTCGCGCGCGATGAGCTGATCTACCGCGCGCCCGAGATCGAACGCATCGCGCGGACCGCGTTCGAGCTCGCACGCACGCGACGGCGTCGCCTCGCTTCGGTCGATAAATCCAACGTGCTGATGAGCTCGCGCTTGTGGCGTTCCATCCTGACCGACATCGCGCGCGAGTATCCGGATGTGGAACTCGAGCACATTCTGGTCGACAACGCGGCAATGCAACTCGTCCGCGATCCGCGCGCCTTCGACGTGATCGTCACCGAGAACATGTTCGGCGATATCCTCTCCGATGAAGCCGCTGCGATCGCCGGTTCGATCGGCGTCGCCGCCAGCGCCAGCCTGGGCGCGCCGGGCGAGCATCGCTTCGGCCTCTACGAGCCGATCGCCGGCACGGCACCCGATATCGCCGGTCGCGGCATCGCCAACCCGGCGGCCGCGATCCTCTCTGCCGCGATGCTCGCCCGCTTCTCGCTCGGCGACGAAGCGGCGGCGCGACGCATCGAGCGCGCCGTCGAAGCGACGCTCGAACACGGCCCGCGCACGGCCGACCTCGGCCCGGCAAACCCGGTCGGAACGCGCGCGTTTGCGGACGCGGTGCTGGCCCGCGTCGAGGAAGCGGTCCCCGTCGGCTGACGCCTAGACCGTCTCGTCCGCGGCGGCGGCGGCGGCGGTTTGGAGTCCGTGCAAGAAGTATTGGAGTTTCTCGATTTCGCTGAGATCGCCGACGAGGCGCCGCGCGGCGGCCGGCGCCAGCAGGGTCGGCGTCACGAGCACGCGCGCCGCGAGGGCTCGATCCGGATCCGCGAACACGTCGACGACCTGGAGCACGAAATCGGATTCCGTCCCGGCTTCGAGCGCGCGGCGGACGTTCGCGATCGCGACGATCGAACGCGGCGAGTCATCCGAGACAAACAAGACCAGCGCGACGGGTTCCCGGCCGTCCATATCAGGCGCCGTTCGCCGGGTTTGGGTCGCCGTGCCGCAGCGAGCGTATCTCACCGGTGTCGCGGGCACGTGTCTGTCCGCTCGATTTCACGCGTTCGACCAGGCCCGCACGATCGTCGGCCAGCTCCGTGAGCCGGCGTTGCATCGCCTCGAGCGATCGCGAGAGTTTTTCGCGTTCGCGATCGAGTGATTCGAGATCGTCTGAGGTTCGCTCGAGCTCGATTTCGCGCTGCGCTGCGATCTCTTGCTCGCGTTGCATACGCGCTGTTCCGCTCAAGACGTTGCCGGGCGATGTGTACACATCGGCAAGATCGATCCCGTTCTCGCTCAGCAGCAGCTCGCGGATTTGATTCGAGTGCCCGGTTCCGCGCGCTTTGAGCACCGCGAGGGTGCGGTTCCGCTCGCCATCCTGGCTGCTGAATCCGACTTGAATCCACGCGTCGCAGACGGTCGCGAACCGCGTACGGGCAAGGTCGCTCGTCGGGATCGACCCGTCCGTGGCCGAGGTGAAGAGCGCCGTGATGCCTCGCGATTTCATCAGGACGACGAGCCGCTCGCGGATCACGTCGCCGATGTCGCGGCCGCCCGCCTTGTCGAGGGCAGAGGCCGGATCGATGACGAGGCGGCTCGGGTTGTGACTCTCGATCAGGCCTTGGATCGCAAGATAGTGCTCCTCGGCAATGAGCGATCCGGCGGTAAACGACTCGGCGCGGAGCAAGCCCGCGCTCAACGCGTCGTCGAGCCGAATTCCGACCGAATGTGCATCGGAGACGACTTGTTCGGCCGGCTCGTCGAACCCGACGTACAGGCAGCGCTCACCGGCCTGGAGGCCGGCCTGGAGGAAGGCCGCGCTGAGCGTCGTCTTCGCCGAACCCGGCGTTCCCGAGACGAGCGTCGTCGTCCCGACCCCGTAGCCGCCCTGCAACATCAGGTCGAGCCGCTCGACGCCCGTGGAGAGGCGCGAATCGAGCGGCTGGGTGAGCCAGCGCGTTCGCGTCGGCGCGTGGAGAACCTGAACGCCACGTTCGCCGATGACGTACGGGTGACCGCCGGAGACGAATCCGGCACCGCGCATCTTTACGACGTGGAGCGTGCGGCGCTGAAGTTCGCCGATCATCGTCGAGCGCAGCGCGATCACCCCGTCGGCGGCAAACTCGGCGAGGTCGAAATAGATCGGCGGTTCGTCAGCTGCTCCGCGCTTGACGGTCAGAATCGCCGTCAGGCCCGAATCCGCGAGCCAATCGAGGAGTCGCGCGAGCTCGCGCCGCCGGATGTGGACATCCTCGACCAGCGCGAAGATCGCGTCGATCCCGTCAATCGCGAGACGTTTGACGCCATGCATCTTCGCCGCAGCACCGGCGACCGCGATCAGGCCGCCCAGATCGAAGCTGCCGGATTGGACCGTGTCTTCGGGCAGACGGCCGTCGATGAAATGCACGGCGGCATGCGGCTCGCTCTTCGGCGGCCAGCCGCCGCCCGGAAAATGCGCGGCAACCGTGGCGGGCGACTCCTCGAAGAGGATCATCAATCCGGGCTCGCCGTGCTCGACCGCACCCGCGCTGAGAAACTGCGAGGCAAGCACCGTCTTCCCGCTCCCGGTCCCGCCGCTGACGACGGTCGTTCGACCGGTCAGAAACCCGCCGTTCAAGACGGCGTCGAGCCCCGCGATTCCGCTCGCGATCATCATATCGGATACTCCCCGCGGACGGAGGCCGCCGTGCCGGCGCGTTGGCGTTTTCGGACCGGCGCCGGGACGCCGATGCGTTCGAGCAGTTCCGCGAACGGGCGCGGCTTCGCCAGCAGATAGCCCTGACCGAGCCCACACCCGTGCGCGAGCAGCCATGCGAGCTGCTCTTCGGTTTCGATCCCTTCAGCCAAGACCGCGAAGCCGTACCGGTCGATGATCCGCAGCAACATATCGAGGACCTCCGCGTCGCGTTCGTCGGCGGGCAGCCCGACGACGAACGATTGGTCGATCTTGACGAGATCGACCGTCAGGTGTTTGAGGTAGGCGAGCGATGAGTGCCCGGTGCCGAAGTCGTCGATCGCGACGTGAATCCCCCAGCCGCGAAAGACCCCGATCGTATTCATCGATCGCTCGACGTTTTGCATCGCGGCCGATTCGGTCACTTCGATGCCGATGTTGCGGGCCAAGAGCGGGCTCGCCGATACGGCCGCGCCGACGGCCGTGATGAACGGAATATCATCGAGCAGTTGCGCGGCGACGTTGAAATAGACGCGAAACGTCGCCGGCAGGCCGACACCGGCGATATCCGCGCACACGCGACGGAAGACCCACGTCGAAAGCGCACCGATCAGCCCGTTCCGCTGGGCGAAGTCGAGGAATTCGGCGGGCAACAGCATCCCCCGGCGCGGATGATTCCAACGCACCAGCGCCTCCGCACCGACGACTTTGCGCGATGCCAGCGCGAACGTCGGCTGATACGCCACGGCCAGCTGACCGTCGGCGATCGCCTCCCGGAGTTCGATCACGCGCAGCCGCGTCGCGTCGAGCACCGCCTGCATCGACGGATCGAACAACAGCGCGATCGCTCCGCCGCCGTCTTTGGCGAGATCGAGCGCCACCTCTGCCCGCCGCATCAGATCCTCGATCGCCGTCCCGTCGCTTGGAAATCGAGCCGCGCCGATCGAGGCGGCAACGGCGATCACTTCTTCGCCCGTCCGATCGCCGGTTCGAAACGGCGTCGCGAAAACGTCGGTGTACCGCTCGAGCGCCGTCGTGGTTTCCGCGCGCGAGTCGACACCCGGGATCAACACGGCAAACTCATCGCCGCTCATCCGCGCCGCGCTATTGGCGCCCGCCGCGCCGCGCAGTTCGGCGGCGATCTCGACCAGCAGTTCGTCGCCCATCTGATGGCCGTGACGTTCGTTGAGATGCCGGAAGCCGTCGAGGTTGATGATCGCCAGCGCAAAGGGCTCACCGGCGCGAATCGCCGCGCGAACCGCGCCGCGAAATTGCGCGCGGTTCTCGAGGCCCGTCAGCGCGTCGTGCTTTATCTGAAACTTGATCCGCTCGTACTGCTGCTGTTGCTTGAAGCGAAATGCGAGCAGGGAGGCGACCACATCGACGTAGGCGAGATCGTCGTCGCCGAAGGGGTCGGCCGTCGTTGCCCGGGTCGAGGTGAACTCGAGGAAGTGAACGCACCCCGCGATCGCAAACGGCACGCCGATGAAGCTCCGGCTTCCGATCTGCTCGAATGGAAAGCCGGCGACGGTCGAAAGATCGTCCCAAGCGGTGGCGCGACCGCTTGCGAGCAAACGCGACGCGATCGTCTGCGCAACCGGAAACGCGGCGCCCCGATGGATGATGCCGCGGAAGATCGCTTCGTGATCGTCGTCGAGATGGGTCGTTGCCGTCGCATCGATGATCACGGAGCCGGCTTCGTGACGCGCGAGGATCCCGATCATCGGCCAACCCGGCCGCAGGGCTTCGGTGGCGATCAGCAGGATCGCCCGGAAGCGCTCGAGTTCCGAGGCGGCCGGTAGCAGACAGATTTCCCAGATGGCGCGCCCGCGCGCGGCACGTTTTGCGGATTCGGTTTCGACCTCGCCAAGTTTGACTTCCACCTCGCTCAGGCGGGTCCGCGATGCGATGAGCGCATGCACGGCCACGACGAGAACCATGAGTGCGCTCGCGGCGATCATGATGCGCCCGGTATAGTAGGCCGGTGTGTAGCGATACGTCAGGAGCAAGAAGAGACCGAAACTCAGCGCGACGATCAAGAGCGAAAGCGCAAATGCGCGCTCGATCGGGATCGGCGCTCGGATCCGGTACGTCAAGATTGCGGCGCCGGCCAGCAGCAGCAGCACGAACGGACCCAAGAGCGAATGCACGAGCACGCCCCGGCCGCCCGGCGCGATCAACGGGAGGCGTGCCCCAAACCAATAGCCGGCGGCGATCACGACGCAGATGAGCGCAACGATCCCGACCAGGACGGATCGGTTCACGCCGGCGCTCCAGGTGAATGCGCGCGCGTTCCACCGCACGAACAGGTACGCGTAGGCCCCGACGGCGACGACGACGTGCCAAAAGATGAACAGCCAAACCGGAAATTGTTGCGGCGCATCAAGGATCGGCGGACCAAACAGGAACGGAAAGACGATGAGATTCGCGAGCATCACGCCGGCGTTCATGAAGAACGAGCACGCCAGGACCTGCATCGCTCGGCCGTGCACGGCCGTGCGCACGAGGCCAAGCAGCACGAGCGCCGATGCGGTGTCGCCGAGGACGACGACGAAATAGCAAATCGGCGCGGTCAGGGCGAGCCGGGGCAGCATCACCGGCGGAAGCAGCGAACCGATCAGCGCGACGAGCACGAACGCGGCGGTTATCGCCTCGAACTGCCGCTTCTCGGAGAACGGCCTCACCGGAACGACGCACCGGACGCGAGGGCCGGGATGGGCGTCGAACCCGCCGGTCGCCGCTGCTGCACGCCGATACGCCGGAGGAGTTCGGCGAACGAATCCGGTTTGGCAACGAAGAAGCCTTGCCCGTAGCGGCAGCCGTGCGCGAGCAGCCAATCGGCTTGCGCAGCGTTCTCGATCCCCTCGGCGATCGTTGCGAAGCCGAAACGGTCGACGATGCGCAACAACATCTCGGTGATTTGCCCGTCGCGCTCGTCGCTCGGAAGACCGGTGACGAACGACTTATCGATCTTCACGAGATCGACCGCGAGCCGCTTGAGGTAGGTCAGCGACGAGTGGCCGGTACCGAAGTCGTCGATCGCGACCGGTAAACCCCAGCTCCGAAAGAGCGCGATCGTGCTCATCGAACGCTCGATATTTCGCATCGCCGCGGATTCGGTCACTTCGACGCCGAGATGTTTCGCGAGCCCGACGTTCGCGTTCAGCCCCGCGTTCACCGCGGCGATGAACGGAACGTCATCGAGCATCGGCGCCGCGACGTTGAAGTAAATGCGAAAGTCCGCGGGCAGATCCGGCACGCTCGCGATATCGAGCGACACGTGCGCGAAGACCCACATCGTTAGCGCCGCGATGAGTCCCGTGCGCTCGGCGAACGGGATGAACTCCTCGGGACCGATCAACCCGCGCACGGGATGATTCCAGCGCACGAGCGCCTCCGCACCGGTGATCGCCCGCGTCGCGAGCGCAAACGTCGGCTGATAGACCATCGCCAGCTGATCGTTTTCGATCGCTGCGCTGAGCTCGAGCGTGCGCAGGCGGGTCGCTTCGAGCATTGACTCCATCGATTGCTCGAAGAGCATGGTGACCGATCCCCCGCGTTCCTTGGCGACGTCGAGGGCGAGGTCGGCGCGGCGCAAGATCTCTTCGACCGCCGCTCCATCGCTCGGGAACCGCGCGGCGCCGATCGATGCGCCGACCGCGACGAGCTGTGTGCCCGTGCGGTCCCCGGTCGGAAACGGCGCCGCGAAGAGATCGGCGTAGCGTTGCATCCCGGCCGTTGCCTCCGCGCGCGAACTCGCATCCCGGATCAGCACGCCGAATTCATCAGCGTTCATCCGCGCGACGAAGTCGCCGTTCCCGACCCGGCGCAGTCCGGTCGCGACCTCGACGAGCAACTCATCGCCGATTTGATGGCCGTAGCGATCGTTGACGTGACGGAAGCCGTCGAGATCGATCAGGGCGATCGTGAAGGGCGCACCAACGGCCAGCTCCGTACCGACCGCCGCGAGAAACACCGACCGATTATCGAGGCCGGTCAGGGCATCGTGCTCGATCTGGAAGGTGATGCGCTCGACTTGCTGTTGTTGACTGAAGCGCGTGGCGAACAAGGCGGCGATCACGTCGACGTACGCGAAATCGTCTTCCACGAACGGTTCGTCGGTCATCGCCGCCGGCGATACGAAGGCAACGAAACGGGTTGTTCCCGCACACGCGATCGGCGATCCGATGAAGCTCCGCAGGTCGTGCTTGGCGTAGAGAACGCTCGAACGATGCGCCGCGGAGAGATCGTCCCATCCAATCGCCCGGCCGCGGCCACGAAGTTGGGTTGCCATCGTCTGTTCGAGCGGATAGGTCGCACCCGGAAAGACAACGGCGGCGATCGAATCGGCATCGGCGTCCGCGCCGAACTCGCTCCAGCCGGTTGCATCGACGACGATCGCCTCGCCGACCTGGTGCGAGAGGATGCCGAGCATTGGTTTGCCAGGCCGCATCGCCGCGGTTGCGATCAGCAGGATCGCGCTCATGCGTTCCGCCTCGGAGGTTTGCGCAGCCGAAGAAATCCCCCAGACGGCGCGGATGCGTCCGGCACGCTTGGCGGACTCGCTGGCAACTTGCCCGAGTTGCCACTCGACCATGCCGAGGCGTGCGCGCGAGGCAATCAGCATGCGCATCGTCGTCACCAGCACGATGAGCGATCCCGCCGCAACGAACACGCGCTCGAGATAATAGCTGGGCGTATACCGGTAGCCGTTGACCACGAAAACGACGAAGGCCAGCGTCAACGCCAAGTACGAGAACACCAGCGCCCGCTCGACGGAACTCGGCGCGGATAGACGGTGGAGTGCCAGCGTCGCGATCCCGAGCAGCGCAGCGACCGCGAGCCCGCCGAGCAAACGCTCGAAGCCGGGCGCCGCGAGCCCGATATCCCGAGACGGCAACGGAAGGCGATCGACGAAGCCACAGATCAGCAGCGCCAGCAGCGCGATGAAGATCGTCAATCCCGCGCACACGACGAAACCGAAATACGCCTGCGGCGGGGAGTCGCCCTCGAAGCGCCGCACGATCACATAGGCGAACGCTCCGGTGGCAACGCCGACATGCCAAAAGACGAACAGCCAGACGCCGAGATGCGGCGCCACCGCGAAGAGCGGCGGATCCTGCGGCACCATTGGAAGAACGAGGACGACGAGGCAGAGCGTCACGCCGGTCGCCACGAACGAGACGCCGAGAAAAATCGTCGAGCGGCGCGGGATCTCCGCTTGGCCTCCGGTCAGTAAGATAAAGCCGGTCGCAAGGTTGCCAAGAATCGCGATGGCAGAAAACACGGGCCCGAAAAGCGCCAGCCGGGGCAGCGGCTCGTTCGGCATCAGCCACCCGGCAATCGCGATGACGAAAAAGGTCGCGGCGGTCAGCGCGAAACGCCGTCGCTCGGCTTGCTCGGCGCGGACCACGTCGCTCACGCCGCGGACCCAGGCGGCGCGAGCGCTTGCGGCACACCGATTCGTTCGAGCAATTCGCCGAACGAGCGCGGCTGGGCGACGAGAAATCCTTGACCGAATCGGCAGCCGTGCACGAGCAGCCACGTGGCTTGGTCTTCGGTTTCGATCCCCTCGGCGAGCGCCGCAAACCCGAAGCGATTGATGACTTGCAGCAACATGTCGACGACTTCGCCATCACCCTGATCGAGCGGCAGACCGGCGATGAACGAGCGATCGATCTTGACGAGATCGACCGTGAGGTATTTGAGATAGGCGAGCGACGAATGACCCGTTCCGAAATCATCGATCGCGACGTGCAGACCCCAACTCCGAAACAGGCCGATCGTGTTCATCGACCGTTCGATGTTCTCCATCGCGGCCGACTCGGTCACCTCGAAGCCGAGATGCGCCGCCAGAAACGGCTGCGCACCGAGGATGGCCTTGACGTCGGCGATAAAAGAAACGTCTTCGAGCATCGGCGCGGCCAAGTTGACATAGATGCGGAAGCCGAACGGCAGCCTGGGCGTCCGTAAGACATCGCTCGACACGCGCGCAAACACCCACCGGGTGAGCGCCGCGATCAGACCGTTCCGCAAGGCGAAGTCGACGAATTGCGCCGGCTCGATCGTTCCTCGCCCGGGATGGTTCCAGCGAACGAGGGCCTCCGCGCCGCTCACCCGCCGCGTCGCGATCGAGAACGTCGGCTGATACTCCATCGCGAGCTCGTCATTTGCGATTCCATCGCGCAGCTCGACCACCCGCAGACGTGTCGCCTCGAGCAGATCCTCCATCGATGTCGCGAAAACGAGCGTAACGGAGCCGCCCCGCGCCTTGGCTGTTTCGAGCGCAAGCCCACCCCGGCGGATGAGTTCTTCGGCCGAGTCGCCGTCGGCCGGGTAGCCCGCGGCGCCGATCGATGCGCTCAAGGTCACCGAAGATGCTCCCGGTTCCAAACCGATGCGGAACGGGTCGTGGAACAGATCACGATAGCGCTGCAATCTCGTTGCGGCCGGCTCGGCGCTCAGACCGTCGCGCATCATGACCGCGAATTCATCGGAGCTGACGCGTGCGACGAGATCGACGCCCGCGGCACGACGCAAACGCGCGGCGACTTCGACCAGCACCGCGTCGCCGGCGGGGTTGCCATGGCGTTCGTTGACTTTGCGAAAACCGTCGAGATTGATGAAGGCGACCGTGAACGGTACCTTCGCACCGATTGCCGCGCGCACCGCCGTTCGAAACTGAACTCGGTTCTCGAGCCCCGTGAGCTCGTCGTGTTCGATCTGGAATTTGATTCGATCGAACTGATGTTGTTGCTCGAAGCGCGCGGCGAGGAGCGAGGCGATCACCTCAACGTATGCGAGATCGTCTTCCGCAAACGGCTCATCCGACATGGTGACGCTCGACGCAAATCCGAGGAAACTCCGCTGCCCCGCGATCTCGAACCGCGAGCCAATGAAGCTCTTGAATGCAGCGCCCGGATAGGAGGCCGGCGATCCCGCGACGGCGAGATCATCCCACGCGTGCGAACGCCCATCGCGCTCGAGCCGATTCGCCATCACGTTCGCCATCGGAAGGGACGCACCGGGGTGAATCACGGCGGCGATCCGCTCCTGCGCGCCCGCCTCGAATTGCGACGATGCACTCGCATCGATGAACGCGACATCGCCCAGCTGATGCGAGAGCACTCCGACCATCGGTTTCCCGGGTCGCAGCGCGGCCGTGGCGATCCGCAAGATCGCGTTGAGGCGGCCGGTCTCGGAGGTTTCCCGGAGCGAGACGATCTCCCACACGGCACGGACGCGTCCCGCGCGCTTCGCCGATTCGACCTCGAGCCGCCCGAGTGTCCATTCGGCCTCGCTGAGCTGCGTTCGCGAAACGATGAGCGTCCGCACCGCCGCGTCCAAGACCACGAGGGATCCCGTCGCGACGAGGATGCGCGCGAAGTAGTACTGGGTCGCGAAGTGCGGACCCCCGAGGAGATAGTCGGCGAATCCCGCGAACACGCAGAGCAAGCTGAGTGCGAACCCGAGCTCGATCGGTGTCGCCGCACGGCTCAGATACAGTGCCAGCGCGGCAAGGCCGAGCGCAATCGCGATGAGCGGCCCAACGTACGAATGGTTCGCCGTGCCCACGTACGCGCCGTGGCTGACGATCGTCGCGGAGCGAGCCATGACGGCTGCGATGAAAACGCACGCGCATACGACGCCCGCCGTGCACAGGCCGGTCACCAACAGATACAGCCGCGTAAGCCGTCGTCCATCGACGGGCAGGCGACGGGCGATGAGATACGTCGCGGCGCCGGCAGCGACGAGCGCATGCCAGACAAAGAAGAGCCAGGGGCCGAATTGCGGCCGCGTGATGAGGACCGGCTCGCTGTTCGGAAGCATCGGCAACACCAGCATGACGCCGACCAGCAGCACGGCGTTGGCACAAAATGCGGCGCTGAGCATGAGCATCAAGCGCGGTCGCGGCGCGGCCGAAACCATCGCGAGCAAGATGAGGGCGGTCGCGAGATTCCCGACGATGGCGATCGAATATGCGACCGGCGCGAGCAGCGCGAAACGCGGAAAGGGACCGGCCGGAAGCAACATCCCGACGAGAACGAATGCGATCACGCCCGCTGCGAGGAGCACGGCTCCCTTGCTTCGCGCGGCTTGATACAGCCCCAAGTAGCACCTTACCGATGCGACACCCGGAAGCGCTTTTTCTCGGCGGCGCCGAGTCCGGGATCGCTTCGCTTTCGCTGTACCCGCTAATCGACGAAGGCAACCGCCCGCGAACGGCGTGCGTCGCTAGGGGATCGGTTCCGCGGAAGGAACGGGCAACGCCCGACCCGGGTTGCCGACCACGCGTTCGCCTGGTGCGATGTCGCGGATCGCGACGGTACCCGCTCCCGTAAGGGCGCCTTCGCCGATCGTGATCGGCGCGACGAGCGAAGAATTCGAGCCGATGAAGGCGTCGGCGCCGATCGTCGTCGTGTTCTTGTTCGTCCCGTCGTAGTTGCAGAAGATCGTGCCGGCGCCGATGTTTGCGCGCTCGCCGATGATGCCGTCGCCGAGGTAGGCGAGGTGACCGGCCTTCGACTCCGCGTGCATCGTCGTCTTCTTGAGTTCGACGAAGTTGCCGATGTGGACGTGCTCTTCGACGATGCTGCCGCCGCGGATGTGGGCGAAGGGGCCGACTCGGGTGTGATCGCCGATCTGCGCGTCGACGACGACGCTCTCGCGGATCACGCAGCTCGCGCCGACGCGCGCGCCTTGCAGGCGCGTGTTCGGACCGATCTCGGATCCCGCTCCGATGACAGTCGTGCCGCGGAGCGTCGTGTTCGGGTGTATCGTGACGTCTGCGCCGACGACGAGCTCCGGTTCGAGGTACGTGGTCGCGGGATCGATGATCGTCACCCCGGCATGCATATGCCGCTCGCAGAGCGTGCGGTTCAAAGCGGCACGCGCGTTCGCGAGTTCGACCCGGTCGTTGACGCCAAGCACGGCGCGGTAATCATCCGCGACAACCGGTACGACGCGGCACCCCGCAGCGATCAGCAGTTCGACCGTATCGGTGAGGTAGAGCTCACGCTGTGCGTTGTCGTCGCTGAGCTTATCGATCACCGCGCGCAGATTCGGCTCGTCGAAGGCATAGATGCCCGCGTTCATCTCATCGATCGCGAGCTCGGCGGGCGTGCAGTCGCGCGCTTCGACGATCTTCACGACACCGCTCGGTGCCGAGCCGCTCGATGCAGCTGGTGCCGAGCCGCCAGACTGCCGCACGATGCGGCCGAAATTCGAGGGAAGCGGCATGCGCGCGGTGACGAGCGCGAGCACGGTCCCGGCGTCGGCGTCGACATCGGCGATGACGTCCTCGAAGATCGCCGGCGTAACGAGCGGCATGTCGCCGTAGGCGACAACGATCGTCCCGGCGGCCGGCGTCAGCGCGGCGAGCGCGACCTGCACCGCATGCCCCGTGCCGCGCTGCGGTGCTTGAATCACGGTGCGCGCGGAGAAATCGCCCGCGAGCGGAGCGATCGCGGCGTCGACCTGCGGGTTCGTGACGATGACGATCTCGTCGACACCCGCGTCCGCGAGCGCGCGCAGCGTATACCAGAGCATCGGCCGCCCGCAGATCGCGTGCAGCACCTTGGGGATCGCGGATTTCATCCGCGTCCCCATCCCGGCCGCGAGGACGATCGCGCGCGTGCTCACGCGGCTTGGTCCGGCGGCGGCTCCATCCAGCGCTTCTGTTCGCTTGCGGTCGGCGTGCCCAACACGTCGAGCGCGCTGCGGAAACGCTCGCGGCAGATATCGCGGCCGAGCAGCACCATCGCATCGAAGAGCGGCACCGACGTCGGCGAGCCGGTCATCGCGATGTAGTACGTCCGCGCGGCGTCTTTGAACTTGAGCCCCTGCTCGCCGGCGATCGCCTTGAGAACGCGTTCGACGGTTGCCTTGTCGAACGCGGGCTCGGTGTCGAAGCGCCACATCGCGATCGCGAGCAATTTGCGCACGTTTTCGCGATCGATTTTCCCCTCGAACTGCTCCGCCGCCACCGCCAATCGGCCCGCAAAAAAGAACGCGACGAGCGGTACGAAATCGGAGAGCCGGCTGACGCGTTCGTATGCCAGCGCCGCAATCGCCTCGATGCGCGCGCGATCGAACCCCCACGACCGGACGCGATCCAAGAGCCCCGCCGGCCCGAGCGCGTGGACGTATTTGCCGTTGAGCCAGTCGAGTTTGGCGACGTCGAAGACGGGGCCGCCGAGCGAGATGTGCTCGAGCGTGAAGGTCGCGATCATGTGCGCGAGGTCGAACTCTTCCTCACCGCCGGCCGCCGTGATCCCGGCGAGGATGCCCAAAAAGTTGAGCAGTGCCTCGGGCAGATAGCCCATCCGGTCGTAGAAGAGGATGCTGGTCGGATTCTTGCGCTTCGAGAGCTTCGACTTGTTCGCATCGTTGTTGCGCAAGAGCGGCAAGTGGATGAGCGCCGGCATCTGCCAACCGAAATACTCGTAGAGCAAGATGTGTTTGGGTGCCGACGAAACCCACTCTTCACCGCGCATCACGTGGGTGATCTCCATGAGGTGATCGTCGACGACGTTGGCGAGATGATACGTCGGCATGCCGTCGCTCTTGAGCAGCACCTGCATGTCGACCGTCTTCCACTCGAATTCGATTGGTCCGCGGCGCAGGTCGTTCACGATGCAGACGCCGTCGCTCGGCACCTTCATCCGCACGACATGGGGTTTCCCCGCGGCATCGTGCGCCGCGATCTCGGCGGGCGAGAGCGCACTGCAGCGGCCGTCGTAGCGCGGCGGAACCTTTGCGGCGCGCTGCATATCGCGCAGTTCTTCGAGCCGCTCGGAGGTGCAGTAGCATTTGAAGGCGTGGCCCTCGTCGATGAGCTGCTGCGCGTAGGTCGCGTAGATCGCACTGCGTTCGCTCTGCCGGTACGGTCCGTGGGGGCCGCCGATGTCGGGGCCCTCGTCCCACGAGAGGCCGAGCCAGTGCAGCGAGTCGAGGATCGCGCGTTCCGACTCCGGCGTCGAGCGCGCGCGGTCCGTGTCCTCGATGCGCAGCAAGAACTGCCCGCCGTGTGCCTTGGCGAAACAATAGTTGATGAGCGCGACGTAGGCGGTTCCGACATGCGGGTCGCCGGTGGGCGACGGGGCAACGCGCGTCCGAACCGGGCGCGAGTTATCCGACGAGTTCACGCCGTTTTCCGCACTCCCGTTCGACGAATTCGATGATGCCCGCCAGCGGCGCGCCGGGCGTGAAGATCTCGCGCACGCCGAGTCGCTTGAGCTCGGCCGCATCGTCGGCCGGGATCGTCCCGCCGCCGAAGAACACGATATCGCCCGCGTCCTGGGCGCGCAGTTGCTCGACGACGAGCGGAAAGAGCGTCATGTGCGCGCCCGAGAGGATCGAGAGCCCGATCCCGTCGGCGTCTTCTTGAATCGCCGTCTGCACGATCTGCTCGGGGGTTTGGAAAAGTCCCGTGTAGATCACTTCCATCCCGGCGTCGCGCAGCGCGCGGGCGATCACCTTCGCGCCGCGGTCGTGGCCGTCGAGGCCGGCCTTCGCGACGATGATGCGCAGCGGACGATCGGCCACTACCAGCGCTCCATCCGGCGCGCGAGTTTGAGCGCCTCGCGAAACTTCGCGCGCACTTCGATCAACGTTGCGCGTACGAGCGCGCGGCGTTTGCGTTTTCCCATAGCTCCCTAGAATGCGGCCTGTTCGACGTAGCGGCCGTACACCTCGACCATCGACTCGACGATCTCGCCTTCGGTTGCAAGGGCGTTGACCGCATCGATGATCGGCGGCATCACGTTCTCATCCGACGAGCAGGCGCGTTTGAGGACGGCGAGCGCCGCTTCCACCGCGCCCCCGTCGCGATTCGCGCGCACGTCCGCGACCGAGCGCGCTTGGGCGAGTTCGACGTCGCGTCCGATCTTGAGCAGATCGAGACCCGCGGTCGACTCTTCCTTCTCGAAAGCGTTGACGCCGACGATGATGCGCTCTTTGGTCTCGAGCGAACGCTGATAGCGGTACGACGCATCGGCGATCTCACGTTGGAAGAAGCCAGCCTCGATCGCTTCGATCACGCCGCCGAACTCTTCGATCTGCCGGAAGTACGCCTCGGTCTGTTTTTCCATTTCGTCGGTGAGCGCTTCGATGAAGTACGATCCGCCGAGCGGATCGACGACGTTCGTCACGTTCGTCTCGTACGCGAGCACCTGCTGGGTGCGCAGCGCGATCTCGACGTTCTTCTCGGTCGGCAGCGCCAGCACTTCGTCCATCGAGTTCGTGTGCAGCGATTGCGTCCCCCCGAGCACCGCCGCCATCGCCTCGTAGGCGACGCGCACGATGTTGTTCTCGGGCTGCTGCGCGGTCGCGCTGCAGCCGGCGGTTTGGGTGTGGAAGCGCAGCGTCCACGAGCGCGGATCCTTCGCGCCGTAGCGCTCGCGCATGCGCTTTGCGTAGATGCGGCGCGCGGCGCGGAACTTGCAGATCTCCTCGAAGAAGTCGATGTGCGAATTGAAGAAAAACGACAGGCGCGGCGCGAACGAATCGACGTCCATGCCGGCTTTGATCGCCGCTTCAACGTAGGCAAAGCCGTCGGCGAGCGTGAACGCGAGCTCCTGCACCGCGGTCGAACCCGCTTCGCGAATGTGATAGCCGGAGATCGAGATCGTGTTCCACTTGGGCATCTCGGCCGTGCAGAACTTCATCATATCGACGATCACGCGCACGTGCGGTCGCGGCGGAAAGATCCACTCTTTCTGCGCGATGTACTCCTTGAGGATATCCGCTTGAATCGTGCCGCCGAGCGCGGCGCGCGGGATGCCCTTCTTCTCGGCCGCCGCGATGTATTGCGCGACCGCGATCGCGGCGGGGCCGTTGATCGTCATCGAGGTGGTGATCGCGCCCATGTCGATCCCCGCGAAGAGCGCTTCCATATCGGCCAGTGAGTCGATCGCGACGCCGCACTTGCCGACTTCGCCGAGCGCCTTCGGATGATCGGAGTCGTAGCCCATCAGGGTCGGCATGTCGAAGGCGACCGAGAGCCCGTTCTGTCCCTGCCCGAGCAAGAAATGATACCGCTCGTTGGTCTGCTTCGCGTTGCCGAACCCGGCGAACTGACGCATCGTCCAGAGCCGGTCGCGATACATGTTCTTGTGGATACCGCGCGTGTACGGATACTCGCCCGGCGCGGCAAGATCGCGCTCCACGTTGAGGTGCGCCGTGTCCTCGGGACCGTAGACGGCTTTGAGCGGCAGATCGGAGATCGTCCGGTCCACGGCACCCGAGCCGGGTCCGCGGCGGCCGCCGGGGGTCGATCCGCCGGCCGGCCGGTCCAACATTTTCGCCATAGCCGGGCTAACGTTCGCCCCTCACCCACGATTCCCCATGATTAGCGACGATCAACGAGGATTGGCGACGGTCAGCGAGGATCGGCTAGGATAGCCGATCTTGAATGTCATCCTGAGCCTGTCGAAGGATGACACGCCGAACGGCCTACTTTGAGGCAGTCACCGTGGCGTAGCGGAAGCGAACGCGGACCGGGGCGGTCGCCTTGCGGTCGGCGTCGGTGTAGCCGATGGGGACCATTTGCTCGAAACTGAAGCGCGCGACCTCGGCGCCAGCGTCGTTCGAGACGATGATTTGGGCAGATTTCCGAGCGCTGGCGAGTCCGCGGTCGACGTCCGCGAACCACATCTCGAGGCGAGCGAGCGCTTGAACGGGGATCGTCATCGCAATCTCGGGACCCGCCTTGAGCGCCAGCGGATCGAGCCCGCTCACGTCACCGACCGGAACCGCGGGTTGCAGTTCCCACGCGAAGGCGAACGCGTAGCGGCCGGCGGCACGCGCGGAAGTCAGCCTGGCCACCGAGGCGGTGACGCACGCAATCGAGCCCAGCACGAATCGTCGGCGCAGCATATCCGCTCTTTGAACTCGCTTTGCGATGAGAACGTCTCAGGTCGCCGCGTCGGGCAGAGCGCACATCGGGCTCGGGGCGGAAACCGGAACCGGTACGCCGCTTCGGGACGCAGCGCTTCAGGGGCGGCGGTCGGCGAAGGTCAACTCGGCGATCCCCGATTTGTCGAGCTCGCCCAGACCGGAGGTCACCATCGCATCGTACTGCGCCTTGGTCGCCTCGGCGAGGGGCAGCCGCAGGCCGGTCGCGCGCGCGAGTGCGAGCGCGATCCCGCTGTCCTTGGCGGCGTGCGCGGCCGAGAAATAGACCTCGTGTTCGCGCTGCTGCATATCGGCGCCGTCGGTTTCGAGCACGCGCGAGTTCGCACCGGTCTGCGAGAAGATCGTCCGCAAGAGCGTGAGGTCGATGCCCAGCGCGTCGCCGAGCCCGAGCGCTTCCGCCAGGCCCGCGGTATTGATGTTCATCAGCATGTTGACGAGCGCTTTGACTTCGGCCGCTTTTCCCGGGCCGCCGACGAAATGCAGCGCCGCACTCATCTTCTCGAGCATCGGACGGACGTGATCGAACGCTTCGCGATCGCCGCCGCACATCAGATAGAGCGTCCCTTCGCGCGCTTGCGCGATCGACGAGGCCATGCACGCCTCGACCGCGCACGCGCCGCGCGCCCGGCAGCGTTCGTCGACGCGCACGTGAACCGCCGGCGAGACGGTCGCGCAATTCACAAAGATCGTGCCCTGCGCGCCGTGCAGCAGCGAATCCGCACCGGGCGCGTCCGAAAAGACTTCGTCCATCGCCGCATCGTCGCTGACGACGGTGAGAACGACGTTCGCGTTCGCGGTCACGTCGCGCAGCACGGTCATCGCCTGCGTGCCGAGTTCGGCCGCGAGCGCCGTCGCACGCTCCGGTTCACGATCGTAGAGCGCGGTCACCGCGAACCCCACCTCGACGAGCCGGCGCGCCATGTTCGCACCCATCCGGCCGACGCCGACGACGCCGATTTTCATTGGCTAGAGCCCGCGCACGGTCGCGCGCACGGCGCCGCGGGTGCGTGCGTTGCCCAGCGCGGCGAGCCCGTCGTCGACGCCGAAACCGGCGACCACGCGTTCCGCCGCGACGTAGGGGTCGAGCGAGTCCGGCAGCGCACCGATCGCGTCCTCGACCCGCCGTTCCAGCGTCCCGAGCGCGAGCTGCCGGACGCGGTGCGCAAACGCCGTGCGGCGCTTGACGGCGATCGCGCCCGTCTCTTTGAGATACCGGTCGTGGGCCTCGATCGCGGCCCAGAGTTCGGGGATCCCTTTGCCGGCGAGCGCTTGCGTCGCAACGAGTTCGGGGATCCAGCCCGCGAAATTCAACATCTCCATCATCGAGCGGATTTCGCGCTGCAGTTGCAAGGCCATCGGGTGATCGCTCTTGTTGACCACGAACACGTCGGCGACTTCCAGAATCCCGGCCTTGAGCACCTGGACCGAATCGCCGCTGCCGGGCTGCAAGGCGACGAGCGTCGTGTCGGCGATCTCGGCGATCTCGATCTCGGATTGTCCGACGCCGACCGTTTCGATCACCACGACGTCCTTCCCAAAGGCGTCCATCAACGAAACCGCGTCGGCCGTCGCACCGGAGACGCCGCCGAGGTGGCCGCGCGAGGCCATCGAGCGGATGAAGACATCGGGATCGGTGAAGTGTTCGGTCAGCCGGATCCGGTCGCCGAGCAGCGCGCCGTGCGAAAACGGCGAGCTCGGATCGACCGAGATCACGCCGACGGTCTTGCCGAGCCGCCGCGCGTGGGCCACGATCGCCGAACACAGGGTCGATTTCCCGACCCCGGGCGGACCGGTGAGGCCGATCGTGAGCGCCCGGCCGGTGAGGGGATAGAGGTCGTGAATGAGGCGGGCGCCGCGTCCCGACTCGCAGGCCGAAATAGCGCGCGCGAGCGCACGCGGGCTGCCGGAGCGGAAAGCGGAGAGCAAGTCAGGCATCGACCGCCCAGCTTTCGGCGCGCCGGTGCGGGCTACTGCCCGCTGCTACCCGGCGAGATCGTGATGCATGACTTCGACCGCGTCGGCCAGATCGTCGACGGCGTGTTCGATCTCGGTGAACTTCTTCGCAAGCCGGCGCCGATCGATTTGCCCGGTAAAGGGCTCGGTGACGTCTTGGATGTTCGTTTTGTTCGCAACCCGGGAGCGGACGTTTGCGAGGAGTTCGCTGACTTTCGACGTTTCCATGACCGCGAGTCTACCCGCAGCGCGGGCGAGCGTAAACTTGCCGGCCCGAGGTGTGAGCACGAGCGCTGCGAACCCCGGGCAGGTGCACGACTCCGGGTACCTCCGTTCTTCCCATCTTCGCGGCGATCAACTGGCCGTCATCTCCGAGGACGACCTCTGGATCGCCCCCTCGACCGGCGGCATCGCTCGCCGGCTGACGGCCGGACCGGGCGATTGCTCGCTGCCGCGCATCTCGCCCGACGGCACGACGCTGGCCTACGTCGGCCGCGACGAAGGGCATCCCGAACTCTATACGATGCCGATCGCCGGCGGCGCGCCGGTTCGCATCACGCACCTCGGCAGCGAAGCGCTCTATCTGTGCGGCTGGTCGCATGACGGCGCGGCGCTGCATTTCACGAGCGATTCCGGTTCGCCGTTCGTGCGCGAGACGAGCGCCTTCACGGTCGCACTCGACGGCACGGCGCCGCGCGCGCTGCCCTTCGGTCCGGCGATGACGTTTGCGATCGCGCCCAGCGGCGCGACCGCGATCGGCCGCAACGCGATCGATCCGGCGCGCTGGAAACGCTATCGCGGCGGCACGGCGGGCCATCTGTGGGTCGACGCGACCGGCAGCGGCACGTTCGTGCGGCTCGGCGCGGAGCTCGGCGGCAATCTCGTCTGGCCGATGTGGATCGGCGAGCGCGTCTATTTTCTCTCCGATCACGAGGGCATCGGGAACATCTACTCGGCCCAGCCGGACGGCGGCGATCTGCGCCGCCACACGCACGAAGACACCTACTACGCGCGCTTCCCCGCAACCGACGGAACGCGCATCACCTACATCTGCGGCGGTGAGGCCGTGGTGCTCGACACACGCGACGATCGGGTCACGCGCGTGCCGCTGACGCTGCCCTCGAGCGCGCCGCAGACCGCGCGCCGGTTCGTCGACGGCGGCGAGTTTCTCGAATCGTTCGCGCCGTCGCCCGACGGGATGCAAATCGCGGTCGGCGCGCGCGGCCGCATCTTCACGATGCCGCTCTGGGAAGAAGCGGTCACCGAGTTTCGCGCCGATGCGTTCGCACGCCGGCGCCTCGCCACATGGCTGCACGACGGCAAACGCATCGCGTTCGTCGACGACAGCGGCAGCTTCGAGCGGATCGCGATCGCGACGCTCGAGGAACCCGACCGCGCGGTCTACGCAAACGACGTGCCGATCGGCCGGATCACGGAACTCATCGCCTCGCCCGTCGACGACACGCTGCTGGTGGCGAACCACCGGCACGAGTTGCTCGCGCTCGCGAGCGGCGCACCGCCGCGCACGCTCGACTCCTCGCGCGCGCAGCGCATCTCGGGGATCGCGTTCTCGCCCGACGGCCGCTACGTCGCCTACGTGTGGTCGCCGGCGAGCGAAACCGCGATCGTGAGAATTGCGGAAGTAGCAAGCGGCGCGGTGCATGACGCGACGAGCGCACTGCGCACGGACGTTGCGCCGGCCTGGGATCCCGACGGCAAGTATCTCTACTTCATCTCGACGCGCGACTTCAATCCGGTCTACGACGCGCTGCAATTCGACCTCAGCTTCCCGCTTGCGGCGCGCCCGTTCTTGGTGACGCTGCGGCGCGACGTGCCGAACCCGTTCGTGCCCAAACCGCAGCCGATCCACCGCGCCGGCAAAGACGACGACGACGGCGGCGAGCGCGACGACCGAGACGACAAGGACGGGAAAGACGACACACCCGCGCCGATCGCGATCGATTTCGAGGGCATCACGCAGCGTCTGCTCGCGTTTCCGGTCGACGAGGGCGATTACGGCCAGATCGCCGGCCTCAAAGGGCGCGTCGTGTTCTCGGCGTTCCCGGTTCACGGCATCAAGACCGGTGCCGGCGAGGATCCGGAGGGCGGGACGCTCGCGGCCTACGACTTCGAGCAGCAGCGCGCAGCGACGCTGGCGAGCGACATCGACGGCTTCGTGCTCGGCCGCGACGGCCGGACGGTGATCTACGAATCGCGCCACAAACTGCGCGCGCTCGACGCCGGCGGCGAGCTGCCCGAGGACGAGCCCGAGGATGCGAAGCCGCACGGCGATTCGAACCGGCGCAGCGGCTGGATCGATCTGGATCGGATCGGCGTCACGATCGATCCGCCCGCCGAGTGGCGACAGATGTACGCCGAAGCGTGGCGCTTGCAGCGCGAACAGTTCTGGGACGAAGCGATGTCGGGGATCGATTGGGACGCCGTCTTCGCGCGCTACGAGCGGCTCTTGCCGCGCATCCGCACGCGCAGCGAACTCTCGGATCTGATCTGGGAGATGCAGGGCGAGCTCGGCACCTCGCACGCCTACGAAATCGGCGGCGACTTCCGGCCGACGCCGCAATACCGGCGCGGTTTTCTCGGCGCCGATTACGTTTGGGACGATGCGGGCGGCTACCGCCTCACGATGATCTACCGTGGCGATTCGTGGGATCGCGCGCACGACTCGCCGCTTGCCGAGCCCGGCCTCGACGTGCGCGCGGGCGACCTCATCGTTGCCGTCGGCGGACGCGCGGTTTCGCGCGCGCGCACGCCGGATGCGCTGCTGGTGAATAGCGCCGGTCACGACGTCGCGCTCACGCTCGCGCGCGACGGCGACCGCCGCCGCATCGTCGTGAAGACGCTGCGCGACGAACGCGCGCTACGCTATCGCGCCTGGGTCGACGGCAACCGCGCGCGCGTACACGAACGCACCGGCGGCAAAGTCGGCTACCTGCACATCCCCGACATGGGACCGTGGGGGTTCGCCGAGTTCCATCGCGGTTATCTCTCGGAGTTCGATCGCGACGGGCTCATCGTCGACGTGCGCTACAATCGCGGCGGCCACGTCTCGCCGCTCTTACTCGAGAAGCTCGCGCGCAAACGCGTCGGCTACGACATCTCGCGCTACGGCCCGCCGATCCCGTATCCGCCGGAATCCGTCGCCGGCCCGATCGTCGCGATCACGAACCAGTTCGCGGGTTCCGATGGCGACATCTTCAGCCACTGTTTCAAGATCTACGGCCTCGGGCCGCTGGTCGGGATGCGCACCTGGGGCGGCGTCGTCGGTATCAATCCGTATCACCGCTTGATCGACGGCACGCTCACGACGCAACCGGAATTCTCGTTCTGGTTCACCGACGTCGGCTGGAGCGTCGAAAACTACGGCACCGATCCCGACCACGTCGTCGACATCGCGCCGCAAGACGTCGCCGCCGGCCGCGATCCGCAAATGGAAACCGCGCTCACGCTCGTGATGGAAGCCGTCGACGCACATCCGGGCATGCCGCGCTTCGATCCGCGTCCGAATCGAGCGCATCGCCCGTAGCGCACCGCCCGTAGCACATCGCCCGAAGGGAACCGCACCGCAATCGTGAGCCCCTGAAATGTCATCCTGAGCCTGTCGAAGGATGGGCGTGGCAGAGATCGTTGACGACATCGACATCTCTGACGGCGCGGCATGCGCTCGGTACGCTACCGCGCAAACGTTACATCTCGATAGCGACGCTTACCGACCGGTTGCACGTTAACACGAGCGAATTGCGCAAAGGACAATCCCTCTACTTCAAAAGTTATCTCTTGACGTATCTCTTTTCTGTAGGGCTATCCGAACGCGCCTCGCAATGATGCCGTTTAACTACGCAGCATTGCACGTCGCGTTGCGTACGTCATCGTACAATCTATGCGGAGAGTGCTGCGTTGCTGCCACATCCTTTTCGAGCACCGTTCACGACGATCGGTGCATTGTTCGTACTCGCTACGCTCGTTGCGTGCGGCTCGAGCTCGGTAACGAGCGTGCCATGCGAGTGCGGGCCACACCCCGCGCCGTCGTTGGGTGCCTCTGCCGCGAGCCAATCGGTTACGGTGAGCACCACGACGACGACGGCGATTCCCGCCATCACGAGCGCGGGCATCACCACGACCGCGGTTCTGCCGGTTGCAAACATCGCCGCGACGGTAACGGAAACCGTGACGACGAGCGCGCCGGGCGGCATCCCCGCGCTCGATGTCACGCGAGCTGCCGCGCAACGCGGTCGCGCTGCGATGAGCGGAACGCCGGACGCGATCCTCTATGTCGGTTTCGTTTCCAGCTCCAGCGTCACGCTGAACGGGACGCCCGGCCTCACCTTCACGTTTCCGGTCACCGCGGGGCAAGCGTATTATCTTGCAACGTATGAATCGAGCGGCTGGGTGTATCCCACCGCGGGTCCCGGCACGATATCGGGATCGAGCGTGACGTTTGCTCCGACGTCCACCCCGACAACGCTGAGCCCGACCACGCCACTGTACGTTGCACTCTTTAGCGTAGCGGCAGGCGCGAGCGCGGCCCCATCCGCTGCGCCGTCGACGTCGCCATCGTTGTCACCCTCGCCGTCGCCATCGTTGTCGCCATCGCCGTCGCCGTCGCCATCACCGTCACCAAGCCCCGTGCCGATCGCGGCGCCGACGACGCTGACGTTCAGCGCGAACGCACCCTCCACCCAGACCTTCACCGTGACCGAAGCGGGCGATACCGCAGCGTACACGGCCGGGATCGTCTGCGCGGCGGCGAGTCCCGCGCCGGGTACGAGTCCGGCGCCGAGCCCCGCGCCGTCCGGCAATTTCGTCGCGGTGCTCGGTTCGACGACGGCAGCGTCCACCGGCGGCGTCGGCACCTTCGCCGTCACCTCGGGATCGGAACTCGGGACCTGTCAGATCACGGTCACCGACATCAACAACGGGACGGCGAGCGTCACCGTCAACGTCGATGAAACCGGGATCAATGCCTACTCGACGCACCGTCGCGCGCACTAGGAGCTTGCAGATGACCACGAAGACCAAACTCGGACTCGCATCCGGACTGCTCGCCGCCGCGATGCTCGCCGCATGCGGCGGCGGTGGCGGAGGCTCCGCGAGCCACGTTCCATCGGCCGGCTCCCCATCGGGCGGCGGCGCGGCGCTACCGCAATCGGGCGCGAGGATCACGTTCGTGGTCCCAGCCGCGACCGCGCGCAAAAAGAACGGCACCGCTCACGCACGTCGCTCCGGCGCGAGCCGCTCACCGGCATACGTTTCCGTAGGTATCAATGGCTTGCAGCTCACCGTGACGAGCGGGAGCGCCTCGCAGACCCTCTATTACGGCGTGCCCCGCCATGTGGTTAACGGTCAGGGCTGCGCGTCGGACTCCGGCGGCGGGTACACCTGCACGTTCTTGGTTCCCTCGCTCGGCACGACCGAGACGATCGCCGCGCTCGAGGTCGACCAGCTGCCGAACGGGTATTCATCGAGCACGTTCCAAGGCACGGCGTTTCCCTCGAATGCGCAAGTCCTCGCGGTCGGCTCGACGAGCGCGACGCTCACGGCCGGCGCCCTCACAACCGTGCCGCTTTCGTTCAACCCGGTCATCGCGTCGTTCTTTGATGACGGCCAAGTCACGAATTCGTCGTCGATCGGCGTTGATAGGGGTAGTCACCGTATTGTCACCAGCGGTGCATCGACTTCCCCGGCGGAATACGAAGATAATCCGTATTTCGTGGATCCCGCAGGGTACCAGATTCTTCCAACGTCTTCGGCCAGCCCGCAGCCGTTCGTCGACGTCAACGGTTCAGCGGTCCCGTTCACGATCACGGCGTCGAGTTCGCACCTCGGACTCTACGCCGAGACGGCGGCGCAAGCGGCTGGTTCATCACCGATTCCTTCGCAAGCGTCGTTTCCCACGAGCGTCTCGATTGCAAATACGTCGGCGCAATATAACTACGAGGATTGTGGCGGCTTTTTGCTGGCCGTCGGATGGGACGGTTCGCCCCTGGTTGCCGGCAGCACGGTCACGTACAGCAATAACCTGACCGCTACACCCCCGTCGTTTACCGGATCGCCCGTTCCGAACGTTTCACCGACACCCTCGACGTATGCGTTCTCGGCGACCTATACCGTCGTGCAAATCTCCGCCGCGCCGGCAACCGTGAACCTCTCCACCGACGGCACCAGCGGCTACCCGTCGTCCGCTACCGTTACCGCCAGCGACGCCGGTACGCAGTATAACATGTTCCTCATCGACGTGACCACCGACAATTACGTGGTCAACAGGGGTAGCACGATCGCTTGTAACACCTCGGACGGAACCGCCATCGCGACGATTACGGTGGGCGGGATGGTGAATGGTTCGGAATCGTTTGCAATCGCCGCTGACACCGGTCTGAGCGCCCCAAACTACACGTGCTCGTTTTACCTGTCGGACAATGTCAGCCGCGTCAACACGAATCTCGTCACCGTCAATCTGTACCAATAACGCCGGTTCTCACCGGAAAACGACAAACGGCCTCGGGCGAGCAACCCGAGGCCGTTTTTTCCCCACACCCGGGTCAGCCCCGAATTGTCCTCGTCCTCGTCGGCCTGGCGTATCCGCGTCGCGTCGCGCACGTCCCGGCGAAAGCGAAAGCGCGCTAGCCGCCCCGCACCCGCGGCTTCGCTTCGTCCATCGCGAGGGCGTGTGCGTCGCGCAGGGCGAGGCGCATGGTCGCGACCGGGCAGTCTTCGACCCGGACCAGGATCCACGGATGGTCGCGGTAGTGCGGCGTCAGCGTGAACGTCTGCGGGTCGCTTGCCAGCAGTTCTTCGCGGCGTTCGAAGGTGGTGCGAACCACGACCCATTCGCCGTGCTCATGAAAGCGGGCGAAGAGTTTCCCCGCGACCTTGAACCCCGGCGTGCGGTACGAGGGCGCCTCCACGGTCCCCCGCAGCCCCAGCGCCAGCTTCCGAACCGCCTCGAACGTCATGGCCTGATCCTACGCTACGAAGAGCCTGGCGGCCATGGATGGGGTCGAGGAAAAACGCAGGCGCCTTCTTTGCTGGACAAGGAGAGTACAAAGCCGATCGCCGCGGGCGGTGTTAGCGCGGGCGTTTGACCCCCTGGCCCGGTTCTGGTATACTGCCTGAGCCGAAGCAGGGCGCTCGTCGCTCTCACCGGATGCCCGCGGGCGATCCGGTTCTTCTCTGAAGGGGTCATCTCGGGATGACTCCGCTCTGAGCGGGATGCTTCGGCATCGCCGCTTTCTTTTTTTGCCGGAGGGCAGCCATAGCACGACCGCTTCGTATCAACGATCAAATCCGCATCCGCATGGTTCGCGTCATCGACGAGAACAGCGAACAGCTCGGCGTGATGGAAACCGCGCAAGCGCTCCAACTCGCCCGCACCAAAGGTCTGGATCTGATCGAAGTCTCCCCGACGGCGATGCCGCCGGTCTGTCGCATCAGCGACTACGGACGTCTCAAATACGAGCAGTCGAAAAAAGACAAAGACGCGCGCAAGAAGCAGAAAAACTACGAACTGCGCGAGGTCAAGCTCCGGCCCAAGATCGAGACCCACGATTACGAAGTCAAAGCCCGCATGGCCGAACGGCTCTTGCAGGACGGCGGCAAAGTCAAAGTCACGATCATGTTTCGCGGACGCGAGATCACGTACACGTCTTTCGGCAAACGGCTCCTCGATCGCATGGCCGCGGATATGACGAATATCGCGATCGTCGAACGCGACGCAAAACTCGAAGGCAAGAACATGTTCATGATCCTCGCACCGCGCGCGGTGCCGCTGGGTCCGCCGAAATTCACGCACGTGAAAGATTCGGTGGTCGATGCGGCGGTCAAAGCGCAGAACGAGGAACATCCGGACGATCACGACGATCATGACGATCGCGAACCGGAACACGCAGCCGAACCACCCCAGAGCCAGCCATCCGATCCCGTGGGAGCCTAGTTGTGCCGAAGATCAAAACACATCGTGGAACCGCCAAGCGCGTGAAAGTGACGGCGACCGGTAAGGTCATGCACCGTCACCAATTCAGCGGCTGCGGTCACATTCTCAGCAAGAAGACCCGCAAACGCAAGCGGAATTTCCGTCGCGATCAGCCCGTCTTCGCCGGCGATCTCAAGCGCTTTGCGCCGCAGATCCCGTATCTTCTGTAAGGAACTGATCGAAGATGGCACGCATCAAGCGCGGCGTTCACGGCCTCAAGCACCGCCGCAAAGTCATGAAGCTCGTCAAGGGCTTCCGCGCCGCTCGCCGGCGCAACTATCGGGTTGCGAACGAAGCGCTGCTTCATTCGCTCTCCTACGCGTTCCGCGATCGCCGCGTCCGCAAGCGCGACTTCCGCTCGCTGTGGATCACGCGCATCAACGCGGCCGCGCGCCGCGAGGGTCTGAGCTACTCGCGCCTCATGGCCGGGCTCAAGAAGAGCGGCATCAACGTGAACCGCAAGGCCCTGGCCGATCTGGCCGTGCACGACACCGTCGCGTTCAACCGGCTCCTGTCGGTCGCGAAAGACTCGCTCGAAAAAACCACCGCCGCCTAACCGGCGGCGGAGTCTATTCGCTTCGGATGATCGCGGTCGCGGCGGCGGCGAGCGCCGCCGAACTCGCGATCCCGATTCCGGCCGCGACGGCGATCGCGACGCGATCGGCATGTTGCCACCGCTGCCGCTTGACGCCGGCGTCGCTCTCGCCCAAGGGGGCGGGCGAGGTCGACGCCGACATTGGTTTCGGCGCGGCGGTAGCAGCGTAAACGGTCTGCCCCAGGCGGAGGATCACGACGACCCCTCGGACGCCGGCTCGTTCGCCGACGGCTTGGACGGCATCGCCTCGATGCAAAAGCTTCCTTGCTCCGCAATCTGCGGACCCAGCAACCGCCGCAAGGCGCGCACGCGGCGACGCATCGGAGCCATGGTTAATGCGGTGTGGGATGCGGAACGCAGAGGCATCAACCGTCTCCCTTGAGAGCAGGAATGGTGTAACACGGCAAACCTACCACCCCGACCGTCGACGGACCGTCGCACCGAATCCGGCTTGGACGTCCGGCTGCTGGGCGAGCCGCGCTTCGCGTTCGGCGGCGAGCCGCTGCGCTTCGGCGCGCCGCCACGGGCCCTCGAACTCTTCGCCTACCTCCTGCTCGCGCGCGCCGCTCCGGTCGCGCGCGATCGGCTGGCCGCGCTCTTCTGGCCGGAGGTTCCTGACCGTGACGCGCGCGCCGACTTGCGGCGGCACCTCTACTACCTGACCACCCGCGCGCTGCCGGCGGGCCACGAGTGGTTCGTCGGCGACAAGCGCGTCGTCCAGCTCAACCCGCTCCTGCCGATCCGGTTCGACGTCGAGGAGTTCGAGGCGCTCGCCGGCGACCGTGCGCGCGCGGCCGAGGCGGCGGACCTCTACGGGGGCGATCTGCTTCCGCACGTCGATGCCGCCTGGCTCGCGCCGGTCCGGGACCGGCTGCACGAGCGCGCGGTCACGCTCCTCGAGGGCCTGCTCGGCGATGCGACCGCGGCCGGCGACGGCGCCGCCGTCGTGCGCTTCGGGAAAGCGCTCGCCTGCTTGGAGCCGTGGCGTGAATCGGCCGCGGTCGCGCTGATGCGCGTCTACGCCGAGCGCGGTGACCGGGCCGCCGCGCGGCGCGTGTACCGGACGCTGGTGCGGGCGCTCGCCGACGAACTCGGCGTCGAACCCGAGCCCGCGACGCGTGCGTTCGCCGATGCGCTCGTGCGCACGCCGCGCGCACGCCGCCTGAGCGCCGTTCCCCGGCGTCTCACCCGCTTCTTCGGCCGCGACGTCGCGCTGCGCGATCTCGCCGAAATCGTGCAGCGGGAGCGCATCGTCTCGCTGATCGGCCCCGGCGGCGTCGGCAAGACGCGGCTCGCCCAAGAATTCGGCCGCTCCGCCCGTTTCCCCGACGGCGTCGCCTACGTCGAACTCTCGGCGGTCGTCGCGAACGAGCGTGTCGAGAGCACCGTGGCCGCCGCCGTCGGCGTCCGCGAAGAACATGGCCTGGGAATCGACGAGGCGCTGGCCGCCGAATTGCGCGATGCGCGGCTGCTCTTGATCATCGATAACTGCGAACACGTCATCACCGGTGCAACTCGCACGATCGAACGGCTCGTGCGGGCCGCTCCGGGCGTGCACGTGCTCACCACCAGCCGCGAACCGCTGCGCCTCGAAGGCGAACACGTCGTGCGCGTCGAGACGCTCGGCGAGGCCGGCGGCGCCGAGCTCTTCGCCGACCGTGCGCGCGCGGCCGGAGCGATCGATAGCGGTGGCGCTCGCGCGCACGGCGCGATCGCGCGGCGCCTCGACGGCCTGCCGCTCGCGATCGAACTGGCGGCGGCGCGCTCGTACGCGTTCAGCGTCGATGAGATCATCGCCAAGCTCGACGATCGGCTCGCGCTGCTGAGCGAAGGCCTGCGCACGGCCGAACCGCGCCAGCAGACGATGCGCGCGCTGCTGGACTGGAGCGTCGACCTGCTCGCGCCGGAGGAGCGCGCGGCGTTCCTCGCGCTTTCGCTCGTCAACGGGCGCTTCACGCGCGCGGCCGCAAGCGCGCTGACGGAGCGCGTCGGCGCGCTCGACGATCTCGTTGCAAAGTCGCTCGTCGCCGCCGACGGTGAGTCGTTCTTCTTGCTCGAGACGACGCGCGAGTACGCGCGCGACCGATTGGTGCGCGAAGGCGATCCGAACGTGGTCGGACTGCGGCTGCTCGCCTACGCCGGGACCGTTGCAACGCAGGGCTACGCATCGCTGCGCACGATCGAACGCGATCCGTGGATCGCCGCGCTCGATGCCGAATTCGATACGCTGCGCTCGGCGCTCGCGTGGGGGTTCGAAGACGCCCAGCAGATCGGCCGCGCGAGCGCGCTCGCCGCCGAGCTCGATCTCTATTTCTGGGATAGTTCGCGCACCTCCGAGGGCGCGCGCTGGATTCGCCGCGCGATCGGCGCGCTCGATGCCGCAAGCGCACCGCGCGTGGCCGCGCGTGTTTGGCTTGCGGCGGGCTGGGTGCTTCCCGACGGACCCGACCGGATCGGCGCCGCGCTGCGCGCGCTCGAAGTGCAGCACGATCTGCCGAGCGACCGGCACCGCGGGCGCGCGTACCTGGGCTTTGCGTACGCCGCGCAGTACGTCGCCGAACGGCGCGCGGCCGCGGCCGCGGCGCTCGAGCGCGCGTTTCGCCTTGCAAACGAGATCCACGACGAGTTCACGCTCGCCTACGTGCTGCATCTGCAAGGTGACATCGCGATCCGCAATCGTGATCGCGACGGGCTGCGGCTCTATCGCGAATCGCTCGACTACTATCGCAAGCACGGCGATCGGCGCGGGTATGCGTTCGTGACCGTCAACATCGGCGAATTCGCGAGCACCAATCGCGACTTCGAGACTGCCGTGCGGCATGCCGAAGAGGCGCTCGCCGCGCTGCGCGCGCTGGGCGAACGGCGCTTCATTCCGATCGTGATGGCGAACATCGCGATGTACCGCTTGATGCGCTCGGACATCGCAACCGATCGCGCCGCTGCGATCGAGATCGCGCGCGAAGCCTCCGAGATCGCGCGACTCGACGAATTACCGCTCGAGACGGCGCTGCTGGCAACGGTCTTTGCGGCGATCGCCGCGCAGCGTGATGATTTTCCGGCCGCAACGCGACTGCTCGCCGTCGCGGACCGCTATTACACCGCGATCTCGGCGACCCGCGATCCGACGGAGACGGAGCTGACCGCCGATACCGAGCGGCTCGTACGCGCGGGCCTCGATGCGCATGCGATCGCGCGCTACCGCGCCGAAGGCGAAGCCGTCGCCGATGCCTACGTTCTCATGGACGCCGTCGTTCTCGACTAACGGCTTCGGCGCGCGCCGAGCGCCCACAGCACCGCGATCTGCGTTTTCGCATCGCGCAGTTCGTCGCGTTCGATCATCGCGTGCACGTCATCGAGCGCGAAGGTGCGGATCGTGATGTCTTCGCCCGGATCGAAATCCGTCGCACCCACCGTCCACTGCTCGGCAACGAAGAAGTGCAGCAATTCCGTGCAAAAGCCGGGCGCCGAATACGCCGCCCAGAGTCGCCGCAAGCCGGCCGCGCGAAAGCCCGTCTCTTCGCGCAACTCGCGCAGAGCCGCCGCCTCGGGCGTCTCGCCGGGGTCCATCCCGCCCGCGCACGCCTCCCACGTGTAGGCGCCCAGCGGCACGCGATACTGGCGCACGAGCACGATCTCATCGGGTGATGGCATCGGCACCACGACGACCGCGCCGGCGTGTTCGACGATATCGTAGTCGTGCGGGCCCGTCGGCGTCTCGATCGTATCGACGCGCAGGTTGACCACGGGGCCGGCGTAGATGCGCCGGGTGGCGAGCGTCTTCACGAGAGCGTCCCGTCGGGACGGCGTTCGCGCAGCCGAGCAGCGACGATGATGATGTCGAAGACGATCGCGACCTCGAAGGCCGCGATGCACGAGCCCGGCAACCATTTGGCGGGCCAGACGATCTCCCACAGCGCCAGCGCTCCGCCGACCAGATAGGCGATCGAGCGAGTGATGGTGACGCGGGCGTCGGCCGGGGCAGCGACATAGGTGCGGCGCGCGCCGATGAACCCGGCGACCAGCGCGACCGCGATCACGAGCGCCGCCGGCAGCCGGAACCCCGCCAGGGCGTGGATCAGGATACGGCCGCCGAAGAGGACCAGAAGCGCGATCAGGATGAGGGCGCCGATCTCGAAGCGGCGCGATGCTGTGGTGGTCACAAGGCGAAGGAGGTTCCATGCCCACCGTCCTCGGCCCCCACAACCCCCGGCTCGACGCCGTCCGCGAGTTGAAGACGCCGCGCGGCCGGCGCGACCAGGGACGCTTTGCGATCGAGGGCGCGACCCTCATTGAGGAAGCCCGCCGGAGCGGCTGCGAGCCGCGCGAGCTCTACGGCACCGAAGCCGCCTTGGCCGCCGCGCGTGGGATCGTCGGCCGGGAAACACCCGTCTTCCAAGTGCCGGACCAGGCGTTCGCGCGGATCTCGGACGTCGAGACCCCGCCCGGATTGCTGGCCGTGCTCGATTTGCCGGCCGGCGGCCTTGCCGCGGCGCTCGCCGGCCCGGGGCCCGTGCTGCTGCTCGCCGGGGTCAGCGACCCGGGGAACGCGGGGACCCTGGTGCGCTCGGCCGAGGCGTTCGGCGCCGCCGGCGTGCTCTTCGGCCGCGGCGGGGTCGATCCGTACAGCCCAAAGGTCGTGCGCGCGGCGATGGGATCGCTCTTCCGCCTCCCGCTCGCGGTCGTCGAGCCCGAGGAACTGTTGGCCGCGGCAGCGGCCGCCGGGCGCCTCGTCCTTGCCACCGACACCAGCGGCGACGACCTCGATCCCCTCGTGCTGCCGGCCGACCCGATCCTCGCCGTGGGCAACGAACGGCGGGGGGTCCGGGACTGGCTGCCGCGCTGGGATCGGGCCGTTCGGATCCCGCAATCGGCACAGACCGAAAGTCTGAACGCGGCCGTGGCGGGAAGCATTCTGCTCTACGCCTTCGCTCGCGCCCGTGCCGATGCTGTCAAGTAGCTGTCAAGTGCCCGAAGAACCTATATTTGTCAAGACTTGGCGGCTCACGAGGCCGATGCTATACTCGGCGGGCTAGCGTGGTTTTCATCTACCATCTTACCTGTGAAGAGGGGTTCGCTTACACCGATGCGCACTGCGGAAATCTTCTGGAAACTCTTCGCCAATACCGGGTCGATCAACGCGTACATCATGTACCGTCACCTGCATCCCGGCCCCGCAACATCGTAGGCCCGATTCTCGCCGTTTGAACCCATACGAACGCCCGGAAAGTCCGGGCGTTCGTTTTTGTTGCCGGGGTTTTTCCGCAACCCGCTAAACCATACGACCGACATCATGAGCGAACTGGACGACAACTTGACGGCGCTTGCCACGCGCTTTGATACCGCGCTGGCCGCAGCCGAGAACGAACGTGCTCTCGACGATGTGCGCGTCGCGTTTTTGGGCCGCAGCGGTGAGGTGACCGCGGTGCGGCGCGGGATCGGCGCCTTGCCGCCCGCCGAGCGGCCCGCGGCCGGCAAGGTCATCAACGCGGCGGTCGAGTCGATGGAAGGCAAACTCGCCGCGGCGCTGACGCGGCTCGAATCCGCCGAGATCGAAAAGTCGCTCGCGGATTCCATCGACGTCACCTATCCGGGAACGCCGGCGCGAATCGGCACGATCCATCCGGTGCGGCTCGTGCTCGCGGAGATCGCGCGCTACTTCACGCGTCACGGTTTCGCCGTCGTGCTCGGTCCCGAGATCGAGACCGACGCGAATAATTTCGATGCGCTCAACATCCCGCCGGATCATCCGGCGCGCGAAGGTCACGACTCGTTCTATCTGCGCCCGGATCTGGTCTTGCGCACGCATACCTCGCCGATGCAGGTCCGCGCGATGCGCGAGAACGGACCGCCGATCGCGATCATCGTCCCCGGCAAGTGTTACCGGCGCGACGCGGTCGACGCGCGCCATCTCTACCAATTCCATCAAGTCGAAGGGCTGCTGGTCGGGCCGGGCGTGCACTTCGGCCACCTCAAAGGGATGCTCGCCGGGATGTGCCGCGCGGTGTTCGGCGCGCAGCAGCGCGTGCGCTTCCGGCCGTCGTTCTTTCCGTTCACCGAACCGAGTGCCGAAGTGGACGTCTCGTGTCCGGGCTGTAACGGCGCAGGCTGCCGCACGTGCAGCGGTTCGGGCTGGATCGAGATCGGCGGCTCGGGGATGGTCCACCCGAGCGTGCTGCGCAACGTCGGCTACGATCCGGACGCCGTGACCGGTTGGGCCTTCGGCTGCGGGCTCGAGCGCCTCGCGATGAAGCGCTACGATATGAACGACATCCGCGATTTCGTCGAAAACGCGCCCCCTTTCTTGGAGCAATTGAACTAGCAGGCCTCTGAAAAAATG
>Ga0209208_10001170_pt1 | contig 36569 bp, 27 predicted proteins | sample S1TSphfallax_3_FD_187694 | JGI IMG/M metagenome (GOLD analysis project Ga0209208, IMG submission 187694) | Host-associated microbial communities from peat moss isolated from Minnesota, USA - S1T2_Fd - Sphagnum fallax MG (SPAdes) (version 2) | ecosystem: Host-associated > Plants > Peat moss >...
AACTAAGATACATCCAAGGATTTAAGCTCTTTAAGAAAGATTAGGTGTTTGAACATGAACTTGTTTACTTTAGCTACACATGTTAGTTCGAGATAAAAATTAGGTTATATATTTTCAAATTTTTAAATAATAGATTTGGAATGGGTGGGGGGGTCACAAGGGCCGGGATGCGAATAATACAAATGGCCAACTTTTATTGGTTGTAAAGTCTTGATAACTAGAAATTTACAATTTTGGCTTATGTGTAGGTAGGCATAACTAGAGCTGACTTGGAATTAAAAGCAAATAAAGATCAACTTTGGAACCATACCCAAAGTTCTTTTGTTTTTTGAAAAATCCTTAGATTGAAATTAGAGGTCTTCAAGATTATTTTAAAAGTTTGGAACTAGGATTGTAGGTTCTCTCAAAAAGCTAGAATGGATAGTTCACTAGTGAAATTTAAAAAATAAATAAATCATAAGCCATTCAACAAAAGTTCAAAATTTACAATTCCACTTGACTTACACTTTACATCCTTTTGAAAATACTTTACAAGAAAAAAATACAAGATAAAACTTAGAGTTTGTCTTGCAAAATTGCTTCTTTCAAGGGATTTAGGTGTTTCTATTATACTTTGAACTAAAGTTCACATTCACCTTGTAACTTTTAATGCCATTGTTTATCCATATTAAGATATTGACAAGAAGGGCTTGGGGTGCTAAGACACATTTCATATAGGCAATTGTCAAAACTAAATTAGTCTACCACAAAATGTCAAGAAATCATAATTAATTCTACAAAAGATCAAAATTTATAATTTTGGATACTTTTGTAGTTGGTGTAAAAAATAAGTGCAAGGTAAAACTAAGAGATATTCCTAACCAAACTACTTATTTGATGGTCCTAAGTGCTTCTATTTTAATGCAAGCAACACATTGCCCAGAAATTATCACCTTGCAGCTTCATAATCTACTAACAAAGGAAAAAAAAAGTAAACAGAAGGTGCTCCTAGAAACACAATCACGTGTTGCCTGACCAAAATTTGCCCTCCTTCCCATCCAAACCTCAACTATAACTCTAATTCTAAAGCAAATTCTAATGCCTATTTGACTAGCTATCCCATTATGGCATGACATGGTATCGAAGTGAAAGTGTGTGCACGGTTATGAGCCAGGAAGCTAAGTTACCTTTCAGGTATAGCTTCATCTCACAATGAGTTCAAAGAAGATTTAGAAACTCATGGGGAAGTGAAGACATACAGTTCTGCAATGGAAGGAATAAAATTTGAATTCGACTTCCAGGACCAGGAGAGCTCAACTTTTGCAAAAACTCAACCATGGTTTGAAACTCAGGTGTCAGTACTGCAAAGTCTGTTCTACTTGTAGAGGGCCACCAGCTGTCGGAATGTTCACAACAAGGCCAAAATACTAAGAAAGCTTAACTGATATTAGGGCAGGCAGGCGGGGCGGGGGGGATACAGTGACAAAACAAACAAAGCTGAGACAATGTGGCAGGTGCGAATGTGAGTCCTCTTGTCAATCACCTACTGAGGTCACCCCATGTCAGCCCCAATTACTTTCAAAGAAAACTTACTTAGTTTTGAACCAAAGTGGCACCTTTAGTTTGACATCAAATACCAACTCAAATACAGAATGTGAGAAAGTTGAGATGGCCCACTTAGGCCAATGCACTAATAAGAATGTGGAAGCTTGTAGGGTTAGAATTGTAATTAGGGTTAAGTAGGGTGATTAGGTGAAGCTTAAGACTGCTGTCTATATGATGCTTATTCTCGACTTTTTGTTAGTTTTGCAACATATTAGGAGTAATCAACATTTCCATGTATTATTGTAAGTGTGGGCCTCACTACTTGTAAACTACTCGCAGTTTTCTTCTCTCTCAATGTATAATATGATCCAGATCCAGAAGGGTGTAACAAAAGATGCAATCAGAGCTTGCAAAGATACCCACCAATAATGTTAGAAAGCTGGGCTGAGATAGTCACTACTGTTGCTTCTGTGGGTGTGCCAGCTTTGAACCCTTCTGTTACTCACCTAACATGTGTCAGTCAAAAGCTTACCTAGTGGAGCAGCAAAAGAAAACGCAAAAAGGGAGTGAGGGGAAATAGGGGTGGACCAAAACTAATTCTTAACTAATTCTTCGATTGAATGCTCCCAAAAGAAGATGGATATATTATTATTGACTGTAGAAGACGGTAAGAAATCACAAGACTCTGAACTTGTACCCCCGGAACTGAACTTAGTTATGCTCAATTTTAGAGACACCTAATGAGAAATTGGTCTGCCCCACAACAATGGTAATGTCCAGTTGCCTTGCACATATGTTGTACTCGCATGAACGGAGGGGGAGAGGGGCTTTTGTGCAGTAGTTCTTCTAAACATCCAAGAAGTGTGAATTTATTGCAATAGTGGCTTTAAATTTATAAGGCAGTGGCCCGGGAGCACGGTGTTCCTGAAATAAGCACCTGTACTCTGGAACTGCTCATCTGAGGGTGTTACCCAACATATGTAGCATTGACAGAAACTTGTTACTTTTCATTTGAGGCAGGAAAAAACACCAGGGATATTACACAAAATGCTCGTCTGAGCAGGTGTTTTATTTTTCAAAAATTGCCCTGCCTCTTGGGAAGGAAAAATTCTGCTTGATAACTAGCTCTCAAGTTACACTAGAAATTTTCTGCTGCTGCTTTAAGTCCAAGTATATTTATGGATCCAGAACTGACAATATGTATGGATCCGGATGGGGTGGGGGCGGGTTGTTTTGGTTTTTGTGTTTTTTTTTTTGGAGCCGTGCAGGAGTTCTTCCAAAGGTGAAAGGTGATCTGGGTTTAGGGTTTCAGAATCAGAGAACCGCGGAATCAGAACTAGCTAGTAACTACAACTACTCAATGCGAGGTCATGAGTAAAGTACTGGTACTGGACCCCAGCGGACCAGCAGAAGGAAAGGCCCATCAGCAGGCCAGATGATTGAGGAGGGGGTGACGTGGGACGGGCTCATTTAGTCTTGCGGAGGAGGAAATTGGCAAGTCGCGTTGAACGAGTCATTAAGAGATCGATCGATGGTTGGAGCCAAAAAGAAAACGCCTTTGGGGAAAAAAAAAAAAAAACTGCAAAAAGATAAGCTGTGACGGCGGTGATGCATGCATATATGCGCGCTCGCTCACAAGAAACAAATTGCAGCCGGCGAACAACAGCAGTGGGCTTCCCGGGGTCCGAGTCTCTCTGAAGGTGTGGTGTGCGCGGGGCCCAAAGTCACGGCCATTGTTGTTTTGATTCCAGAGGCTTGAACTGTGTGTCCGGTGCATGACTGGGGCCCATTGAAGGGAATCAGACACCCATGAGTTGGCTTTGACTGGGAAAAAGAAGAAGAAGAGCGGCACTTGATGGTGCCATATTGACGTCAACAGCGCCGCATTCCCATCATTGCTCGGGGTATGTGACATGCATACGGACAAGCCGCGTACCTACAGAAGGACCGTACCCGATGTCTCCAGCTAGAAGGGAAAGACGTGTGTGGCAGAAGCGTACTTATATGGTATGTATAGAACCCGGGGATTTTATCCAAGCTGGGTGTACAAGTCTAGTACAAAGGCTGAAGGGTAGCTGGAGATTGAATGGTTGTGCTAGTGATAGTCTGGGCTTGGAGAAGGTGTAGCTGGAAGTGGCGATCGAATGTGGTCGGATCATTGATGACGGATCCGGGGCGGGCCAGAAGGAGCACTGGCACTGGGCAGCATGCAGGAAGAAGCAGTAGCTAGCTGCTGGTGTTGTTCCGCGTGGCCTGTCACTTTGTGCCTGATATTCCTTCAGCTTCGGAGTCTTCCTTGAGATCTACGGGTTCTCTTGTGGCTTTCCTTCTCGTCATCACTCTATTCTGAACGTATCCACTTGATTCGGATTCTAAGCGAGTCTATACTTTGGTGTTTTGGTCGCTGGGAAACCGGAAGCGCGATAGAGCACATTTTGAAGCCGCATCCATAATCCATTAGCCAACTAGTTTCAGAGAGAGAGAGAGAGAGAGAGAGAGAGAGAGTCTTCGAGAAAAAGCAACCAGAAAAAGAAAAGAAACAATATGACCATTGACGAGGCGTGAAACCATGAATTTATTCCGAAGGTTAGACTATTAACGGCCAATGCAAGGCACCTGGGAGGATCAGATTACACATTGAATCAGCGCGGTCAGATGTTCACTGCATGGAGTACTGTGCAATCCTTTGATGAATGCAAAATCCGTCACTAGGAGCTGGCAATACTGATGCGCAAGGATCCGCTCGATCGGCTACGTTGGTAAATGAATCTGCTGTTGCAGCACGGAGCTTCCATTTCTGCGATGCAATCGACAAGTACTTGTGCATCGTCACTTATTTTAAAGGTGCATATATGTAAAACTTTTCAAACTGTTGCCAAGCAGCCCGACAATACATGTCAATGTTGGCCTCAGAAGATCATGAATGTCTTGAATTGCTGCAGGCTCAAACGTCCTCTTGATCTCGTCGAAGTTTGGTTGATTTCTTCTTGTTGGTAACGAAGCTGGAGTATATTCCTGACCCAGCACGAGTTCAGCCAAGGTAAAGTGTAGCGTGTGAATTGTTTCAAGAAGATCTATCCATCTAAGAAACAGTTTGATCTGTTGCGTTAGGATAAACGTCGGGGCGACATGCAGACTCAGACGCATTTGCAGACTTATCACAAGTTGGGAAGCGGCAAGAAAGATTTTGTGAGTCGGAAGGGAAGTCGAGATCCAACGGCGATTGCAATGGAGAAGGTGGAGGAACTGGCGGCGGAGAATGCAGTGGTGGTGTTCAGTCAGAGCGGCTGTTGCATGTGCCATGTGGTAAAACGCCTTTTCTGCAGCTTGGGCGTTGGTCCCACTGTGTACGAGCTTGACGAGCTGCAAAGCGGGGGTAGCACCGATGATCTCGAAAAGGCCCTCATGCAACTATTGGGTGAGTCGGCGCAGGCGGCGGCGGTGCCGGCGGTTTTTGTTGGAGGAAAGCTGTTAGGAGGTCTTGACCGCGTCATGGCCGCTCACATCAGTGGTCTCCTCATCCCTCAATTGAAGGAAGCGGGAGCATTATGGTTGTAGGCCGTGTCTCCTCGTTTCTCTTCACCTTCTCTGGAGCTACAAGTGCTATTCTACTACCACCTGGTCTCAACGCCTTCTGTTACAACCCTAACATTGAGGTCCGGCCGAACTCAGCACAATGGCAAGAATGTTGAGCTTTAGTCTTTCTTTGGCTTGATGGCTTTTTTTGCACAAACCCAACACAAATGAGACTCCGGAAGAGCAACCAGTCCTTGCCCTTGGGTAGACCAAAATGTGTAGTTTGTATCAGAAGCTTAAATTTGTGGGGCATGCATGCAGAGTTGAATCCATTGACTTAGGTCGAGATGTTTTGGCACGAAGCAGGAAATTTTCCCATTAGAGAAACAGACAGCCTCGATTGCAAATTTAGGTTGGGACGATGACCCAATTCTTGGATATTGCAAATCTGCTCACTCCAAACTGAGCCAGACTGTGCAGTTTTGCCTCAATGCTGCATGCACTCTGGGTTGCAGATTCGTTCAAATGGACATGGATTTTTAATGTACTTTTACATTTGTTTAAGGGCAATTGTTCTTGCTCCCTCCTCTCAGACTGAAAGTTGTTTCTCTATCACAGTGAGAGAGATTCACTGACCTAACAGATCACCAACAGCTGAAGAATAATACTGTGTAAGCTTAAGCCCTTGGCAGCTGGCTTTACCAGACTAAGGGACCATGCAAGGTATAGCGAAAAACCTAATGCCTGCAGGCATTTCGAAAAACGAAATCCTGGTCGTGTCCTGCACGAATTATGTGTAGGGTAATGCCCTCAGGCTGTGGCATTCCTGAAATAACAGGCGTTTTGTTTTTCCAAAATGCACTGTGGGATCTTATGTGTTGTAACCACTCCTCCAACTACATTAAGAATTTCTTTGGAAGTTTTTATGTTTTTGGAAAGGATTTGGGCATTAAGTTTTTCAAAATACCCACCCTTCATGGAGAAAAGATTATGAACAGTAAGGCACCTTCAAGTATCCTAAAAAATTTCAAGCAGCTCTTTACAAAAGTTTAAAAACCGAGTGTTCTTTACAGCCATTTGTCTTTGTCAGATTCAGCCTGTCTCTAGAAACTCACAAATGTAGATTAACACTGTTTTTGCACACACCCAATCCCTCTTCCAAGAATTGCAGAGACCTTCAGAATGGGAAACAAGCCTGAGCTGAAGCATGGAGATAGCTTTGAGCTCAAAAAAATAACTGTAAGAAGAGCTTTCACAACTCCCAAGTAAAACATTACCTGCTCACATTCTTGGTATGTAGGGTTACTCCCTGACTCTCCCAACCCTTGCACCCTGACCTATTTTTATAATGGACACAGCAAGGATTTGAGTAGAAGATTGGAGCCTTCACTTGTTGCTGAGATCTGGTCTCAGAAAAGCAAATGAATAATGTGCTGGACTAGCATTAAGAGTATTTTGTGAAGCTTGAAATCCTGGTCACTTGCAATACCCATGTTATAAATTTGGCCAAACATAGTAGCACATTATATGTTTTTTGGATCTCAATCTTAGTTATGTCAATCTTAGGGATATTTGCACTATTTGCACATTTTCTTTTCTCCTAATTTTGTTGAGCCTTTTGGTTGGAATTTTTTAAATATGTATTTTGTGATCCCATAAGTATTTAACAACTGCACAATGTTTCACAAAATGCATATGTATTATCCAAATTCTGAACTGTTTTTGAAAAGGGAGTAGATCACAAATGTCATCTCCAAGAAACAGGATTTCATAAAATCAATGCTTTTCCTCCATCATAAATTACAAGCTATAATGAGAATATCTATCTTAAATTGAACACCAATTCATAAGATCTGCCAAAGATGTCTTTTCAATGACAATTGTCTAAATGGTGAAGATGACTTCCATAGACCTCACCATAGATTTAAACACTTTTTTAGAAGCCTTAAGATTAGTTATAGAAGATTCAAGTTATATAATATTGCTTAAGATAGTTTCTCTAAAACTTATCTCATCATTCATGGGTGAAATTCATTTATCAATTTTCTCATCCATTATACACCTTCATAAATATGAATTTAAAAATAAAAAAAAATAGCCCCTAAAGGTTCAACCATGTCCAAAGGCACATGATCATAGTTTGAAAGTTTTGTGAATTAGAGGTTCCTAGTCATAGGATTTCATCTTAATTGGTATCCAAGTGTCCCTATCTAACTTAGAATTGTTGGTATTTAAAACCAATGTAATGTTGGTTTACGAATGGTTAAATGAACGATTGCTAGAACATCAATTCCCATTGTTGAATTATTAAATGAAGCATTTTTTGTTAAACTTAATGCCATTTCTAGATATTTGGACAAGGAGTATTGAATTTATCAATTAATAAACTTTCATCCCTTTGCTAATGATACATGTTTAACAACTACATATGCCTCTAAATTACTTGGCAATTACCCTAAACCCTAGTACCCAAATGGATTAAATAGTTTAATGCTGAATAATTTATTTATTCATCAAAATGCATTTTAGCACATACAATATTAATTTTAAATATTTTTGGCATGGATGAATGTAAGAATATTTTTCATCCATTTGAAGTTCAATTCAATTGTTATGTTTTTTTATTATATTATTTACCTTCGCAATTTTGATTTTGATTTCCTTCTTAATTAAGCAACATGTCTATGAAAATGTGGTGAAAGCTTAATCATGAAAGTTTTCTTGAATGATATTAAAGGTTTGGTGGGATTTCACTTTTGTGATTTACAAAGCTTTTGGTAGAGGTTTGCAAATGGGAAAAGAAATACTATTTAAACAATGTTCAAAAGCATTACAAGTCAGGAAAAAGAAGCAAAATTGAAACGTGATGTACAAGAAAGAGAAAAATTGAGATGTGATGTAAAAATTCTTAGTGAGCAAGTTGCTCAAAAGCAATTAGTTGTTGACAACCTAAAGGAGGGTCATGTTGGCAAGCCAAGAAAGGTTGTAGTTACAATATTATCTCCACAAGAGATAAAGAGTTAGGAAGTAGCAAAAGAAAAAAGGATTGTCACACCTACAAAGGATGATGGGAAGTCATAAAAGTTGAAAGGATCGTACACAAACTAGTTTCAACCTCATTTGTGGCCTCCCACTGTTGCTATAATCTAAAACATGGTAACAATTTTGGAGCAAGTGCTACAGTTTCTCAAAACAACATTCAAGAGGCCCAACATGCCAAGTCCTTATGAAAAATTGAATAGGGCATGCTTATGGGAGTAATTCACTACAAGTCGTGAATTAAAACCAAATTATGAACATGCAATGGAGGTTGGGACAACAGTGAAATCCAACAAAGAATCTATGCATGCATTGGAGGATTATCTAAAAGTTTGTGATTCACTTGTTGTCATGTTATGAAAAATTAAAGAAGTTAAACAACCATCTTCAACTAGCATTATGTAGCCTTATCTTCATGGAATGATAAAATCTACAACACCTAAAATCTTGCAATTCAAAAAGGCTTGAGAAGGTTTACATTCACAAGATAATGGACTTGCCAATTCATGAAACAATACATGAATTGGTCTCTTCAAAATGGCCACAACGGTAGCAAATAAACTACCACCTAACTGGTATAAACAAAGATTCAATATGGCTTATCGAGTAGTTTATCTCATGAAGGTTTATAACATTATTCCAGCCCTAATTATTAATAATGACCAAACAAGTGTTCATTTCATCCCAACAACAAGATAAAGGACTTGGGAGAGTAAAGGATCAAAACATATTCAAGTTTTAGGGGTTGGAAACCAAAATAAAAATTATGATGGTTGCATTTTCAGCTACAAACAGTTTCTTACTTCCCCCTCAGATTATATTGACAAAGACTATTCATCACTATCTACCACCATCTAATGCAGGAAAAGAAAAATGCATGAATTTAGGTTGGGATTTTACTTTTAGTGAAAACCATTGGTCAACATTGGAGACAATGAAGCAACCTTATTGCCATACCTACACACTCAATTTATCACTTATATAGGATTGTAGGAAAGTCAAAAGATGGTGTGGTTGGATTGTTGGTTTGTGCATAAGGGCCGTGATTTTTTGGATTGAATGAAAGAAACACACCCAAATATCTTGGAGATATTTATGACCAGTGTCCTCTAGCTATCAAATGTCATTCTACAACGGCCATTAAAGCGTCATTCAAAGTATAATTCAACTAAATTAGACTATTGCAACATCAAACAACAAATTAAAGACGACAAAAATCCACGAATTGACAAAATGAGTAACCTAAACCCTTACGTTTGTGAGTGGTTACATTGTGCATGGAAGCAAATGCAAGGCATGGAAGAAATTATTATGAAAGGATGGGATAAAATAGGAATTACTAGGGCATTCAAAGATGAATTTCAGCTTGTTATAATGGAGGCAAGTGCAACCACTTCCTTATTCAATGTCAAACAAGACATTACAGAATATGGTAATGGAATTAATAAAAATGAAAATAGATCCAACAAAAACAACTTTGACAGTAATGGAGGAATGTTTGCAACAAGCAAGCACAATCACAACATCAATTATAACTATAAGTTATACATCTACTAATAGCACAAGAGGATAAAAAAGGATTAGCTAGGAAATAGAAAACATTCATATAGGTAAAAGTTTCATGGCTTTGTGATCATACCATGGTAATTGCACTCTAACCATTGTTGGCTTGTGCCATAAATTGTCCGAGCTACAATTGCCCACTAGTGCTAGCAAGTCCTATAAATTGTCTAAGGAAACAAAACCATTAGAAATCCACAATTCTTTAAAAGTAAGAAATTTAGTGCACCATGAATGAAAATCATGATGCTAACAACCTTACACAAATTTTGTAAACATAAATTTTCTTCCATTACACAACATTATTTTCCCATTCATCTAATTTCAACTAGTTCTAATGCTATGAAATGAAAAATCTTTACAAAAAATATTTCAATCCAAAAATTAAAGAACTTAAACTAAGCCACCATCAATTTGTAGTTTCAAAAAAGATGTAAAAAAGGATTTTTTATGATGCATTTTCAAAAACTAAATATTAGTTAAGCAACACATACATGTTCTGCTAACTCTTAAGCATAAAATGTCATGATGGGTGGGACAACTTTCTTTATAAAACTTTTTTTAGTTGTAAAAGTCCACACCTTTCCTCATTAATTACAACAATGTCATTTGCCAATGCAATAATTCCATTACATGATCACACCTTTTTTCCTTGAATTTTCCAAAACATTTGCAAACATATGAAAATATTTCACATTACACCCACCCACAATCCCACATCATAGATTTTAAACTTTAAACAAGTGTAATAATATAAGTGTTAAAGTGTTGCAAAAATTTTATATACTAAAATTTACATGAGTCAAAGATCAAACTATCCAACCTAGTTGAGAAAATTTGATCACATATGCATTGCCTATCCTCATCAATTCAACCCATGTAATAGGGCAGTTGGTTTTTGTCACTTATACATTTTGTGTACAGTAGTACTTAAGGTGTTTGTGGTAATAATCTTGGGCCAAAAACAACATTTAGACATTCCTTATGAATCCTTGAATTTTATTTTTCTAGGAAATGAAATCTTAGAGATTTTTCCAAGATTTGGTAGGAATATTGAAACTTGTTCAAATTTGACATGCTATGCATAGAATAGTACCTTAGTAATCCATGAAGAAAATCAAACTTTCAATATGAATGTGCAATGCAATTAAGTTACGACAACATGTTTTAAATGAAGGGGCCCATTTAATATAAAAGATGGTCTTTTTTCATACCCTAACCATACTTTGACTCATAACATGTAATTATAGGCATGAATTTCATAGATATTTATCATTGTCATAAGCAAGTAATCAATTGGATCATGATTGAAAACTCTTGAGCAAAAGCATTTCATGTAGCTCTATGTGGCATTATTGAGTTTTTAGATATAAAAAGAGAACATATTTTCAATGGAGAAATTCATCAATTTGATTAATAGTGTGAAAAAAAAAATCTAGTAAACCCTTTACATTTGGCAATTGATGTGAATCTAAATCACTTATGCAATTCTAACAATGTATCAAGCAAAGTTGCCACATGAGACTTTACATGGGTCAGTGTATGATCATCTATTGTCAAATTCACAATGGTGTCTTTCTATACAAACAAAACAATCCAAATGGCTTCCAAGGACGTTGTAACAACATGCTAATCGTCATCTTTTCCAAGTCCCATAAGTACTCCAAATAATTGCCAAGTACCAATAGTTCAATCAAGATAGAACTCACTCCTACCCACTAAACTTAGACAAAAAAAGGATATTGCATTCCTCCATAAATATTTTTATAGCAATTGCCATTATATTTTTGCAACATTGCTCATGTTCCCAAATTCAATAGAATTTTTTTCTAAACTCTAAGAAACCATCACCTTGCCTTTAATTCTGATATGATTAGATGGTCCAATCTTCCCCCTGAGAGGTGATGTGGGTAGACAAATATGCCCCTAATCTTAAAACCCAATAAAAAGTACGAGTTTTTTTTTTTATGTGGCTAATATGTTCTTATCATCTATATTTTTCTCAATGAAAATGATTTTATTATATGAGTCTTTTTTATAACCCTTTGCAAAATTGACTTCATCTAACACAATAGGTTTACATTTTCAAGCGTCCTAAATTAAACCAAAATTTAAAATTGGATCAAATAAATTTTTACTTTAAGTTCCAAAAATGACTAACTTGCCATGATTACTATGGTTTTAAATGGTAATTAAAAAAAATGTTTGATTTTGACTAATTATGTTTTGACATTTGATGCCTTTTTTGGCTCCTAATTACGTGGTTTGACCCATTAGTGAAAGGTCATGCCAAAACGCTATTGTTCCTTTCAACTGCCCAACTTGCACACCATCAACAAAAAACTATTCTTGATCAAGATCACAAAAAAATGTCATAAGATTTAAAATTCAACATAAGGAATATACACTATGATCCTCACACATCCTCATATCCCAATGTCAAGCTAAATTCTTACTATCTTCCTCATGTCCCAATGTCATGCTAAGCTTTTACTATTTGTTTCTTCAAGTAGGGAATGTAGCTCAAAAATAAATCTCCCCAAAAGGAAAGACAAGAAAATCCATGTAGCAAAAAAAAAAAAAAAAAGTGTTGCCAATGGCTTTGGTTTCAAAAGCTTTTGAGTCATGATTGTTTTTTGAGCAAAGGAACAACCCATAGTTGTCCCATTAGGTTTCCAAAACATTTAACAACCAACATTTTAATTTTTCAAGTTTTGCATTTGGCCCAACAAATTTCTATTTTTTTGGCAATTTAAAAATAGTAACAATGCCAAATCCATTTAGGTATTATGATATTGAAATATGGGATATTTCTTGGTTTGACAATGTTAAATCATTAATTACTTAAAAATTTAATTGTGTGAGATATAGAAAAACTTTCCCTTGTCATGTGCAAAACTTGATGTCGAGTTTATTCACGATTGGGGTATTGAAAAAAACTATTTAAAATAAAAAAGGATTGCAAAGGACTAATTTTTTAGAATATTTATTACAAATTATAGTTATAATGGATTGTTACATGCTTACAATTAGAATGATGTCATGGTAAATTGATTAAAATATCTGAAAATAGATTTGATACAATATAAATGTCCATTTAAGTTTTTAAAAATAATTATATTGATTATTTGAACTATAGATTTTCTTTAAGGAACTCATTAAATAATGATATTGACTTCAAAAACAATATAATGGATAAAACATATTTATACATATGTTTAGCAATGTTCATTGAATGCATTTGGTTAAATTAACATCATATGAGAATCTTGAGTAAAAGAAAGTTGCAAAGAACAATACTATGAAATGTGGGTGTAATTCACTAACCTAATTCACTATGGAGGCCTTAAAATGAATTAAGTTGGGTGTCTTCATGTTAAGGTGTACCACCCCATATTAAATTTGACAACCTTTTGGTATAGTTGATTAGTTGTTATTTGAAACCATAATTGAAAGAAAAATCATTTTCCCCCTTATATTCATTTATTCACATCAATCAATCACATATTTGAAATTGGAAAAACATATTTTTAAAAAAGTATTCCTTAAACCTCATTGAATAGTTGTTGACCTTTTGCTCTTGATGATGTCCTTTATAACATCTTAATATATCTATAACTTGAAAAACATTTGTTGAGAATTAACTTTGTAGCATTACAATTCACCTCAACATTGTAATATATTTCATTAGAAATGAACCTCCTAACCATTTCAAGCTCATTAACAAATCCTTTTGTAAATTGTGACAATCATGACATCCTTTTTGGTACACCTTAACTTTATGATGCCTAATCATCATACCCTTGCAGCATTTCACCTTGGGTGAAGCTTGAGTCATTCATGTCCACATCTAATGGAAGCAATTCACTAAGGTCAAATTTTTGTAATATTCAAATAATGATTTTAAGTTTTGACAAAAGTTTAGACATTTTCATTAATTTATATATGCCTACATAATGGGTCCATTTGTATTTGGCATGTACCACAACACAAATTATGACTTATTTTTGTCATGTGTCCTATATCTTTAAGGCAAAATGAATGTTTTAAAATGTTAAATAATAGAAGGTGAATATATATGTTTAGTCCTTCAACCAATATGTACAAAAATGGTAAGTAAAAAATAATTGAACAAATTTTGAATGTTTTATTGAAGTACAAACTAGTAAGGAATCCAAGACTCTACAACATTTTCAAAATGACATTCTCTCATTTGAATTTTGGAATGTCAAAGTCTTATTAAAAACATCAAATATTATCCTATTCTTTTGTATTGATTCCATGTTTCCCATATTTCCAAGTTTTTCCCAATCCTTTGGAATGTAATTGAATTATTTTTAAAAATTAATATGACCATCGTTAATAATGAAACCTTCTTTTTGAGAAAAATCAAGATTCTAGCATGAATCCACAAAATTTTATGTTTTTATAATACTAAAATTTGATAATCTCACCTAGAACATACTTTATTTTATTTGTGGTTAAATTATGAAATAATTTGAACAAATATTTTTATATTCCTTTTCGATAAAATTGCACAATGAAACTTCGTTCTTGAACCAAGTCCCAAGACACTTAAAAATATGTTTTAATGATAAAAATTATGGTTTTCTTCACCATATTGATCCTAATGTACACTTTTATTTCATGAAATGAAAAAATGACATAACTTGCCAAGAACATGGATCTATCATTAAATTTGCTTGTAGTCATATGTGACACACATGATCACACAACAAGCCATGGTCATATCAAACTTGTCATTTTGACCATGGGATACATGATTATGTCAAAATGACAATGACATGAAGGGACTACTAAATAATATATTCAAAAATTCAAAAATAATTAAGCTCACAAAATGGGGTTGTTTGGTTTGGCTCCATACAAACTTGTTAATCAAACATCATAAAACAATGTGAAGAATGTGTGTCCCCAATGTGTTCCCATCTACATGTGGCACCACGTCATCCCCACATAGGCACTACATCGTGATATAGGCATGGGTGTCATAAATGTGAACCACATCATGTTCCTTCAATAGAGGTGCCCAAATATATGCACCCCAAAGTGTCTGCACCCCAACCTATGCACCCAAAACTCCACACCCCAAACCTGAACCCGAGAATGGGCTACACCTTGAATAACCACCACTTGTAGGGAATGGCCCCAAATTTTGTGGTTCAAATTAGGGTTGTGCGAAGTGCGAAGGAGGCTACACTTAAGTTTAAGGTTGTTAAGGTATATGGGGACGTGGCATTGGTACGTAATCATTCTCCATACTTAGGCCCCCTTTAGACGAGGGTCCAAGGTCCAATTTCCTAAGAACCAATTTGGCCTGATTTGAAGCAAATTGAATCCTTGAGTTGGACTATACCTTGCTAGGAAGGTCCCTAGCCTGATTCTTGGCTCTCCCTGGACCTTCGACCCTTGTCTAAAGTCACCCTTAAACAACATACATATCAGTGTTTTCTTTTGGCAAATTTTCACATCCTGGTGACACATCAAATGGAGGCACACCAAATGATACAAAGGATTTTTTTTTTTTGTTTTTGCAAAAAACAAGCTAAAGTCCTCATGGTATGAGAGAAAAAAATTGCAATATTCAAACAATATGTTCCAACATCTTGTCAAAATATAGGAGGAATCCTAATTTTTTTAAAAATTTCCTCTTTGACATCTAATGAAATTTGGCTGAATCCTCTTGGAGATGATTGCCAAACCACCTACCTCACAAATTTGAGAAAGAAACATTGGTACATTGGTACATTGGTACATATACCTTTGAAATCACCAATTTCGGATCTATATTCACGCTTAAACCAATAAAAATCTCGAAATGTTTTTACTCTTACACCTGATTGTGCAGGTCTAAATGCCAAGAACATAATTATTGGTCCCTCAATTCCAAAGGATGAGACATGTCGAGATCAAGTTGGCATGTCAAGAGCATCATACCAATGCAACATTGGTGTAAAGCAATGTTGTACATTCATTTGAATTTTCAAAGAAGGTCCATTGGCACTTTCAGTTTTGTTAATATTTCAGAATAAGATAATTGTGTGTTCTGGTTCTTTGAAAAAATGAAAATCAAAGAATTGGCAATCTTGGTTATTTCAACCAAGATTGAAATCAACCTCAATTGAGTTGATGGTGAATTTCACCTCAATGCCCTATCCTATAAAATACTATGTATGTAGATAGTAAGGTAGGAGAATGGGTGGTTACTACGAAGTAGATGCATGTACATGGTAGCATGTAGCCTGGAATGGCTAGTGGGTTATTAGCAATGATCTACATGTATATGGGTTGAACTATACCTGTTGTGTAACCATTGAACTTAGTTGCACTCCATGTCCATGTAGGCATAAATGTAAAAAAATGTAAGTGCAAATGATTTATTCTTACTCACAATGTAAATCAATGCAAATTTCTCTGAAATTATGTAAAAGAATTCTAAAAGGAAAACTTTATCTTTTCAAGATTTAGAGTTGTCAATTGGCTCTTGGTTAGTAGGATTAAAATACATTAATATGCATAAATTTCAAAAGAAAGATCCTTTAATCTCATTTGGGTTACCTTCCTAGTGAATACAAAAAGAAATGAGGGTGTAAAGAAGGAAATGAAAAACTAGATAGTATGATGTTTAAAAAAACTCAAATAAACAAACTTATTAGGTTCCACCCAAACAATGGGTCCAAATGGAGGGTCATAGGTGATGCAAATACAATTAGGAGTTGGCATCCAAAACAATTTGTTGTGTAATATCTAACGCCTAATTCTTGATAATAGAAAGTGCACATTTGCCAATGGGTTTTGAAAAAAGATCAACAAACTATGAAACATTAGATGCATATAATAAGACCTATGAGACACTAATGCATCTCATAACACTTCTTTTTCAATTTAACTATTCATTTATGCTTGCTCCTCCAAAAACATTTGCACAAGACCATGTACATGTAAAAGCATGTTGAGTAGGGTAAATGTAAATTCCACAAATTTGGTACAATGTAAATGGAAATGATTTACCCTTACAATATTTTACAAGGTATGTACAACATTTGTTTTTGTCTACGAAATTTTGCCAAACTATGAAAAAAAGAATTAAAAGGAATATTGTGTTATTACACTTTTATTTTGAAAAAAATCACCAATTAAGAACCTTTTAGTTCAAAAGACTACATTTTAAAATTAATTCTAAATTAGTATTTTATATCATTTTGTGCTTGAAGATCACATATTTCTATCCATAAGGTGCAATTTTCTTGTAGCATTAAAATGTGATAGTCCTAAGTAAATGTGTAATCCATTCATCAAGGCATGGCCCAACAACCAAAGTGGAAGATGAACATTGGCAAGTGGAATGTCAAAGGCCAGCCATAACAAAATTTTAAAATTTCCACTTTTGAATATGGATACACATAGGTACCAAGATAAGTTGCTGCGGTACTTTGCAAGTTATTCGTTCACCTCACTTGGCTTTATTCCATCGTTGGACAAGTTATTCATTCACCCCACTTGGCTATGTTCCATTGTTTTTGGCATATCAATGTTCGACAATTCTAAAACAAGTGGCTTATTGCAAAAGGGATTGCCCATATATTACCTTTACTATAGTTATTTTTTGGGGTTAAGATCATCATTTGAGTAATGTGAAGTCGAAGATGATTTTGTGCAAAACATGTTGAAACTGTTTCAAATAGCTAGTTGAATCAAAAAGACAAATCTTCACATTTGTATGATTAACTTATATCTTATGGAGTCCAACATTATGACTTGTGCTTCAAGTCTTCATCTCTATTATTCATTTTGATTTTTTGACATATCTGAAAACAATTTGCATTGCAATAATTGAAAGTTTCTTGGGAGGATAATTTTAAGTAGTTTTATTTGCAATTTCTTCAAAACATGTTTAACATAAATCTGAATGATATATGTACATTGATTCATTAATATAAATATAGTGATATGGTTGGCAATTAAGTTAAGTGAAAAACTAATCTATTAAAAAATATGTACATTGATTGATCTATGTATCATTATACAAAATTTACATGGTTTTCATAATTAGGATAACTTGTGATTATTGTCCAAGTATAGTTATATAGTCATATTTGAATTTCAATTGATGTCATTTTTTTATTATAAATTACAATTATACAATTAATAGTCATGTTGAACATAGTTGACCTTATTTGACCAACTATAATAAATAAATCAATATGAAAATGTGGTCAAGGTTAGTATAAATTCGCCTACATTTAACCTAGGTTTGACTTTGGTTTAACTTAATTTAACTTCTAGGTTTTTTAATTTGATTGAATTTAAACCTTTAGGCTTAATGTCCTTAGTTTAACTTCTAAAATTAACTTCCATTAAATTTAGTTTATAAGTTTAGTTGAAGTAGCTTCATTTAGTGTATGTATATTTGTTTAACTTAATTTAGCAAATAACCTAATCTTGCCTTAATTTTGTTTAGGTAATCCAATCCAACCAAATTTAACCAAAATAGATTAAATTAGCCTAGATTAACCTAAATATCTTGAATTAACCAAACTTAACCAAGTTTTGCCTACTTTAGTTTAAGTATCCAAGTTTTGTCAAGTTTTGATTAAATAATCTAAAATGGCACCACATTTTTAAAATACCCTTCAAAGTGGAGGTGAAGGGTTCAAGTCCTCTCACCTTCATCCTATATGCTTCTTAGGTTCTTAGGGGCATATAAATGGGGTAGCCTTCCTAAAAGGAAGTTAGGTGGCTAACATAGCCTAGGTTGTTTTTAAACCTAGGTTAGGTTACCTAGCCTAGCCTAGCATGTAAGCTAGGTTGCCTAGCTTAGGGTGCTTAGCATAGGGCTCCTAGCATAGTAGGTGGCCTAGGCTATCCAAAGTGTCATTATTTGACTAAAAATTGACTACCACATGGCATCATATAATTGGGTAAGAAAAATAATTTCATTGTTCTAAATTGCCATGTGTCAATTCATAAGTAGTTAATAAAATCTTGAATTCATCCTAAGCTACCATGTGGTAGTAGCAAGGCATTAATCAAAATAAATTATAATTATATTTTAAAATTAAAATTTGGCCATTGAAGCTATCCTACAATCATGGAGGACATAGTTGCGAATGGCATTTAGAACTACATCATTTTTTGCAATTAGTGGTAAATACCATGAGGCCATATGGATTAACAATTATGTAATCATGGCTAATCATATATCTAGTTTAGAACTACAATGCCATGTAGTCATATTTTCCATGTCTTGGTGTAGTGTATGTACATTGATGTGACAAATTCACCAAAAGTTGATTCACTAATGGAAATCAACAAACTCACTAATTTAACTAAGAAATTGATCTATTTGCAACTTTTGTATCAAACTCCAATATGTTCTTGAAAACTAATAAGATCACAAATTAGGTGAGAAAAAATGATCCATAGATTTGAATGACTTTCAACAAATGAATGACAATCAATTTATTCTTCAATTGAATGGATATAAATGTTGCCTCATCCAAACCAATCAAATTATGAAAGGTTGAATCCAATTTTTTTCATGGTGAGATCAACATATGACACATTGCCATCATTCGATATGATTTGGCCTTTCACATTAACCTCACAAGCACAAGGTGTTGCAACATTACATGCAAAACAAAAAAATAGACCTTCAACATGTTGTTTAATATTTGCAAGATGACATGTAAAGCAAGTTCAAACAAAGGGGGTCATGGTTGGGCCATGCACATAAAACTTTCCATTCACCTATAATGATCATATAAAACTTGTTTTAGAGTCATAACTTCTGAAAATGGAAGATTAAAATTGCCTTATAAATGGCTTTTCTTGTATGACATTTTCAAAAAAACAATAATAATAACAAAGTCCAAAAATCACATGCACAACTATGGGCTTTACTCCACTTTTATTGTGAACTTGACGTAAATAAGTTAACTAGAATTGATGATAGATTCATGAACCACAAGAGCAAAAATAGTTCAATAGATTTGTTTGGTATCTAATTGCACCACTTGTAGTTTCTGAAAAATGAAGGCTAGTGTTATAATGTGAAATGTTTGAAAAAGGCATTCACAATCTACATGAAAATTTGGGAAGAATTAATATGTAAAAAAAACATATTACTTTTTTCTCAAATGACAACAAAGATGGTGTGAATGTGGTTGGGAGGTTGCTTGATAAACCACAACAAAACTCTAAAACAAACATTGTTTAATGCACTCTACAAAATGCTTGGCAAAATATGAGAACATGAAATATATCAAATCCAAAATAAAAAGAAGGCTCCAACAAACCCTAATAAAGGAACTATTAGAAACAAAAATAAAAGCCAAAAGAGCCCCATAAAAAAAACAAAAACAAGACAAACCATTAACCTCAAAGTTTGGCATGTGAAGATTGCTAAGGGTTGACACACACATTAAGGGAACACTTAAGTTTTGTGAACAATAAGGATCCACCTTTAGTAAGGTAGACCACTTTTGTCATCCTAGAATCCATTTTCTATAGGGGTGTACATTGCAAACTTTGTTATGTATGTTATTTTATGTATTAGGATTTGTTGATAGATATTAAAATTTTAAGTTATAGACTTGAATATGTAAAATATGTGTCAATTGATTGTTACAAAAAATGATTAAAATAACAAAAGGTATGAACTTTTGAAGTTGAAATTACAAGATGTTCTCCAAAAGAATTGAAGTTATTAGACAAGTTTGATTAAGGTTAATGGTTGAATTTTAAGCTTGTTAGGGACTTGGTATTATTTGAAAAATATAATTAAAAAATCACATATGAAATATTGAGCTATCATTGGCTTTTATCTGGGTGTAAAAATTAATTGTTTTTCAAAAGTCCATAATAGAATAAAAATAATATAGTTGATGTTAGGATTTTGCAAACATGCCTTAATTTATGAGCTTTACATGTGTTAATTTTTCAATGGAATAAATACCCTAAGACTTTAAGAATAATAACCTTTATTCTTGTGTTTTGTTGTTACATATTAATGTAAAAAACTTTCAAAATGGACTTTTTGGGACTATTTTCTTATCTGATTTTGGTCCACCTTAAACTACTAAGACCGAAATAAATATTCACATCCTAATTCAGGATCCACTTCCATTTAGCTAATATCCCCATGTAAGGGAAATTGACATTTTTCTACTACATGTATGTAATTCAGTTTTCCACCATCAAAACCACCCAAACATGAATAATAATTAAATTCATTTGTGTCAAGTAGTGCAAAGGCCATATTTAATAGTGGACATGAGTGTCAATGTAAAGGTGATACTTTTATTTCACTCAATCCACATAAGATTCCACATGTAAGTATTGCAATTTTTCATCACTAAAAACAACCATGCATGAATAATAATTAAATGGACTTGTGTCTTGCAAAAGAATGATATTTAATAAATGAATTTCAATATGAATAGAAAGATGATATTTTTCTTTCACTTGAGGGTGTAGTCACACTAACAAGAATTGTAGCAAATGTAACACATGCTTAATTTTTCACATTTAGAAATGATAATTTAAATTTCTGTTGAAAGTATAAAATTGTTTTATATCTTAAGGTTCATAATTTATCATTGGAACATGTGACTTAATTTGAAAAATATTTGATAAATAAAAAGCTTTCAATAGCACTCATTAAACATTGTAATTCATGTTTTTTTAGCACTAAAAGGATTTATAAATAGACTTCAAAACTTTTGAAAATTAAATATATTTTGAAATCTTTTACATAAACCTTGACATAATAATATAAAATAAAATAAAAATTGAAATTCTTTTTGAAGATTGTTTTTTTTTTAAATTCTAAAAAAAATTCTCCCAAAAACATGCAAGTGTGGCTCATGTTATCTTGTTTGCAACCTTAATTATTTGTTGGTGGGAATATAATGGACTTCCATGAAACCTTTAATGTAAGGAACCAAAGTTTGAACTCATTTTCTCGATGCATCACATTGTATCTACCTTGGAAGATAAATACAACAAATTATACACAATTAAACCAAAATTTGTTAAAGGTTTTCAACATAGTTAAACCAACTCTAATAAATGTAGGTTCATGGGTGGATGGTCCCTTGGGTGAACTACCACCTATCGTGACAAAATCCATAATTTGTTGGCCAACTATTGACAAAACACCTAGTTATCAATTAAGTCATTAATAAACTATGTAGTGGATATTGAATTTTTTAAAAATTGAATAAAAAATCTACCCACCCAATAGATAATATTCAAAATATTGACAAGACATTTATGGGTCAGCTATTCAATTTTCAAAAAAACACTAACCTATTTGGATGATTGGAATTTCATCAAGTGGGTTATCAATCCTAAAACCTTAAACTTTTTAATTTCATAAAACAGAAAATAATTTTATAAAACGTTAAAACCTAAATTTGGTTTGAATTTTACTAAACCAAACAAAGAAGAGCCTAGGTTATTTAAGATAATAAAATCAAGTTTGTGTTCATGTTTTAGTTTCAAATATCAAACTTTGTTTTAGTTCAGTTCTTACTCATCAAAATTAAACCAATGGTTCTTACTTGGCAAAATGGGTATTAGCCCAACAATGGAAAAAACCAATGTTGGTGTTAAGTTTATTGTTCTGTTTCAAAAAAAAACTAAAAAACTAAGGTAGACCATTTTGGTTTCTAAAAACAATCATTGGGTCAAAATTTTAATTTTTTTGTAAAATCAAAGGCCCTTTGGTTCTAGGTATAGTTAATATTTGCAAAAAATAAAACTCATTGATTTTGGGTCTAGGTCAAATTTTCTTGACCAACGGTTCTAGGTATCATGAATTTAATTTTGATAAGACCCTTTGGTTCCAATATTAGGATAGGTTTGATTTTAGCTTATTAAATATTATAGTATCCTTACCATCACTATAATTACCAATGGCAATTAAATTATTTTCAACAAATGTTGATTTTTTTGTCGAAATGAACTTACAATGTTGAAATTTTTAGAAATTCATGTTTGACATTATTATTGATTACCTACCCTAAAGTTTGGAAATGCAATGTGTCTAAGTAGTGCAAAATTATTTGGGCATTTCTTTTGCACCTCAATTGGAGGAATATAAATTTATTTATACTACTAAAATGAATAAATTTTTAAGATTGCCAAGATGTTGGACTACTAAAGGCACTATCACAATTGGGGGATGCATCTTAAAATTCAATGAGCCATAATTTTGATTGGCTTGTCATTGAAAAAATTCTAAAACTTTAGATGTCCTTAAATATTTATTTTTATTTTCAAGATATAGGTAGACTTCTTTTCTCAATGAATTGATAAAGCCAAAAAGTTGAGAAGTCTAAATTTGATACAAGATAACAAAAGGCTCAATTTTTTGCCTTGGAAGTTGATGGGGTGGGGGTGGGGGAGGATGGGGAAAAGGAAGAAGCCTTAGAGTTTAAGTGGGGCAAGGTAGGTGCAACATGAAAATGGTGACTAGGTTTTTAAAAAAAAGTGGAAATATGGTTGTGAAGATGGAATCTAACCTAAAACACATATTTAATTAATTTAAGACGAAATTGTTAATATGAGATTTTACCCAACTTAGTAGATGGGATGAACTCCACTTAGTGGCCACTAGATTTAACAAATGTAACCTTATATTGAAGTAAAAAAACTAAACATTTAAAAATATAACACCCATGTAGACAATTTTTTGTCTAAAAAAAATTCATACCAAATTTTTTCGACAACATTTACAATCGTTGAGGGACATGAAACCAAAAATTTGATAATAACAACATTGTCAATGGATCCATCTGTCTTGCTCATACTTTAACAAATATAATAATATGTTAATTTCAAAATTGATATATTATGGTGAAAAAAATATTTTGCATGGTGCCCACGAAGTGAAAATTATAGGTTATTCATTATCAAGGTTAGACGTCAATGTTCTTATTCATGAATTGCAATTGAAACTAACTTAAAATTATTATGCATTTTTCGTCACAATGAATTTTCCTAATTAATGTAAAAAAAAATTATTACTGCCCCATCATGTTTCTTATCTTTCTGCTTAATCATTTCAAATTTTCAATTATATAAATCTTTTTTTAAAATTATTTTGAATGAATCATTTGGTGAACACAAGGTGTTATTAATTTCAAAAGGTTTTATTACTTGTTGGTCAACTTATAATTTGGATAATAATAGCAGGAACCATGTCCATTCACTAAAAGAAAACCTGACTTTTCATAAGGTTCAACTTGAGTAAAATGTTCACATTGACCAAAAGGGATGGTTGTTTTAACTAAAGGCTTGGGGCATGAAAGACACAAGTTATTTTTTACTAAAATGACATTTTTCACCATGCAACAAACCAAACATCTCGTCAAAAAGGCCAAAGGTCCATCAAGATGACTAAAACTTAATCAAATTGACCATACTCCATGGCCATTATGATTTATAATTAAACAAGTTGGCCATTTTAATTTGACACTTAGTCAAATCAACCATAATAATTTGACTTTTAACCTACAAGTTTATTTTGCCTAGCGTACAAACCAAACCTAAGTTCATAGCTAATAGACTCTAGGTTAAGCATATTACACCTAATAAATACTCATAAAATTTAATAGGCTACCTACATGCTACCTTTAGGCACATGTAGGTACTTAAACTTAATACATTATTTAGTTGATATTTAATAATTGATAGTTAATATTCAATAATGTATTACTAATATTTTATATAATTAATTATTCACCAAATAAATGTTAAATAATAACCAATAACTAACTTATCCATCAAGTTGTTAATCGATGAATTATTTTTATTGATTTATCAATTTTAACTAATGTTTTAGTTAATAATTATTATTACATAATAATTGATAATTATTAATTCATATTAAATAATCAATAATGAGTATTTAATAATAAATAACCAATAATCAGTAATTATCCATAAATAATTAATAATACATATTATATAATCAATTATCAATAAATGATAGTAAATAATTAATGAATAATCAATAACTAGTAATTTAAAAATTAAATGAATTAGTAATAATATATTATCATTTAATACTTAATACGAAATATTCAATAATCAGCCATTTATATTGAAAATATTTTAAAAATAATAATCTCACTAAATTGATATCTAATATGTAGTAATTAATAATAATTATTATTATTTAATTATTTAATTATTTAATTTCTTATTAATTGAGTTAATAACATGTAGTAGCTTACTAGGCATAGGTACCTACATGTTATCTAGGTAGATACTTGGTACATGGTATAACCTCATATTTATTTATCTATTAATACCTACCTACATACCCTATACGAGTCAAAATGGTTGGGTACAAAACGACTTGTCCAAGATGGCACCTTGGTTAGGTTGGATAGGGGCCATTTGGGGTACTTTGTTGACCAATTTTCCAAGTAAAAAAAACCTTGTTTTCTTGTAGTGATTGTTTCGCTAACACATCTTGTTGTTTTTGTAATTCATGGGTGGATGGTACCTTGGGTGAACTAGCACCTATTGTGACAAAACCCATAATTTGTTGGCCAACTATTGACAAAACACCTAGTTATCAATTAAGTTATTAATAAACTAAATAGATAGGTTGATTTGAATGCCAACCATCTACTTGTTGGGTTTATTATCGAAATATGAATGTTGGGTAATTAATTTAATCATGCCTTCGTATCATTTTATTTTTTTGGTTGGGCACTTGCATTGTTTGTTTCAAGAGGTTTCATATTAGTATGAATTGAAATAAAATATTCATATGACCTATTTTTCAAATAAAATTTGTTTGAGAAAGAGGGTCTATTCATTGTACGATGACCCACTACAAGCATAACCATTCTTAAATAAAACATAAATTTTGGTCCAACTCAACTTCAAATTTGGAAATATTCAAAATGATTATGTGATGTTATGTAACATATAGTTCTTTATGAAATGTAAAATTTTCATAATTTTCCATTATCAAAAAAAAGGTTGAAAAGCACTAATTTAGTAGTGTAACCATTCTTGAAGTCTTGAATTAGTCTTGAATTGAATTTGATTTGGGCTTGATTTAGGCTTGCTTTGCACGAATGTTTTTGGAGTTGTTCATAATATGCATAGATATAATAAATATTGCATTTTTTTAATTTTTAATTTACAAACACAACATTAATAAATTATAAATTAAATATCATTTATAGGTGTATTAAATAGAATACAAATGGTCATATTTGTTGTTGAAATCTCATCTAAATTTTTCTTGAATAAGAATTCATAAATTGAGTTATATTTTTTATGGAATCCCAAATTTTAAAATAATAATCTTAATTCATTAAAATATGTAAAGATTTATTAAAATCCATCTTTGTGGTCAATTATATGAGGCAAGTTTATAATTGTTGTCAAAAAGTTAAATTCACATGGATGGATGGAACACAAATGACAATCATTGATGAACATTTGGTTATGTCAAAATATATTTAATAATCTCGGTCATCCATGCATTAGGTTTGGGGTTTAAGGGGGGAAAAATGTGATGAACAATTGTTCATCAAAATAGTCATAGGATCAAGCAAGAAAGTTGTGTTTGTTACCAAGTTGTCCAACTTTGAATTCCAAGCATTGTCACCTAGGAATGGTGATGGCATTTCATAGCTTCTAACTTTGGTCAAGTCAAGAATGTTGCATCTATGGGGAAGTCAAAAGGCAAATGTATGAATGATAGAAAGTTCAAACAAATTGAGAAGGTTGTTTGGGAGACCTCAAAATGCATCTTAAATTCTTTGGAAGCTGAAAATGTCAATCTTGATTTAAAGTTTTTCTAAACACCTCCTAAGACTCCACCGTAACCTATTTTTGCAGAGCTTGAATCATGTATGAATGAAGATTATGGCACGAGGCACTTAAAGATTTTGTTGGATGTTCATGAAACTATTGTAACTCAAGTTGTGATTACTAGATGTGCTTGCAAATGTCCCCTAAAAATTACAAGGAAGTCACTTGAAAAAACATTATGCACCCAAATGCTTTCTATTAATGTTGGTGGTTGTGAAGGATTAAAGGTAAGTATCAAAATAACTTTGCCTCATGTATTGATTTAATTTTGACATCATGATTTACTCTTTGTTTTTGGTTCCATTTAGGGTTATATATTTCAAGCTCATTTCATATTTCCATTCAGAAATCAAGTTTTGATCATTATTTCATTGATCTTCATTGTAGGTTGGTAGTTGTACCTAACATGATTCATCACACAAAAAAATTAGCTTTATGTGGTTGAGGACCACAAATGAGGCGGAGGTGAGTGGTGAAGACAATGAACATGATGATCAAGAAGGGATAGATCAAGGAGGAAAAACAATAAAAGAAGATTGGGAAGGGGCAAAAAGTAGACCAGATCAAGGAGGGGGAGCTTATCAAACTTGGTATGTAGTGAAACAAAAGGTAGACAATTGAAAACGGGTGAAGAGATTTCAAATGCACAAAGCGGCAACAGCCTTAATAGAAGCAAAAGTTCCAAATGTAGAGCCTTTGGACTTTGTAAAGGTTCCTACTTCCAAAACTCTTATTTGTAACAAAACCCAATTCCAAAAAATCATTGTAAATGTGTCTAAGAAGATCGATTTGTTTATAGTTGAGCATATCAAAGATTTTGACTCTAATGCCCAACGCATCATGCTTGAGAAATTTCTTTCCCATTCATTATTTAATGGTATGGTTCCTAATTATCTTAAGCATTTAAAATGTTAAGTGAAACCATGAGAAATTGTCAAACATGAAGGTGAGAATTACAAAGCACTTAACAAGTGTAAGGAAGTTTGATTTAGTTGTTAAAGAGATTGTGTGTATGCTAGCATCGGGTTCATCCAATCGTAGCAGTAGGGGTGTTGTAAGAATTTTGGGCGTGGATAAATGTAACATTTGAAAGGCCTTGGGGAGACGAATACATTTGGACACCATGAACCTATGTTTTTTAGATTACAAGGAAGCAAGCTTAACATTCAAATGCTCTACCTCAATCCTTGAAGGATTTGGTAATACAATTTTGGACAAACTAGACCACAATTTCACCCAATCGTAAAGATGTTGTGAGATGTTACATTCATGTCAAGGTGTACGAGGAGCATGCGGCCCACTACCTCCAAATTTCACAACTAACTCCTCCATTACCTCAAAGTTGTATGTGATTGCTTTCTCATTCTTCAGTCATTTTAGCAATTTTAATTTTGTGTAATCTTCAAATTTTTTACTTGTAAAAGTTGTAGTACTCCTTATTGCAATTTGCTGATAGAGCTTTAATAGTTGTTGTAGCTTGCTGACAAAGTTGTAATATTTGCTGCAACTTGTAGATCTAGTTGTAGTTCAAGAAAATTATAGGAAATTATCCTTGGTATTTTTTCCATATAATTTTTCATGTTGTTTTTCTTAACTAAGTGCTAAGTGCTTAAATGCATGATTTGAATGTTGAATGTTAAGTTGTTATGTTGTTAAATGTTGAGTGCTATGTTGTTATTTTGTTGGGTGTTGAGTGTTAAGTTACTAAGTGGTGAATTTAAGTTGGTAAATTCTTGTAAGTTTAGTGTTAAGATGCTGAGGTGTTAATTTTATGAATGGTGAATGCTAAGGTGCTAAGTTGTTATGTACTGAATGTTAAGGTGCTAAGGTGCTAAGTTGTTATGTACTAAATGTTAAGGTGTTATTTATTGAGTGCTAAGGTGTTATAGTACTTGTTGACTACTTTTGTTCATTTCTTGAGTTGTTGAATGGTGGGTGATAAGTGTTATTTAGTGGTTAATTCATAAGCAAATCATCACATAAGCAACCCAACACCAACTTGTGGTTTTATTTTGTCATAGGAGATCCATTGTTCCCACTTGGTGTTGAAGTAGTGGTTGGATGTTTAAGTAATGTTCAAATGCTAGTTGGGTGCTATAACATTGTGAAGTTTCAAAGCACCAATGCTTTTAATTTGGTGATTTTTCTTGATTCATAAGTTGGCAATTTGTTTGGCAAAATGCTTGTGCATCAAATCACAAAGTAAGATGGATTTTTGCAAATTTTGGGTACTTAATTTAGATCATTCTATAATTTCATCCATTTCAATATTATCCAATATTTTGCATGTACATATTTCAAGCTCCTGAATTTCTCACCTTTAACCTAATTGTAATTCCTCTTTTATCAAGTTCTTTTAGTTCATCAAACTTAGGTGGAATTAGAAATCAAAATTGAGCTTGATTAATGTTTCTATTGGAAATTATTGTTGTTGACAAACAAGTGATGAAATTATCTACCATGATTCAAAGATTTCAAATTAAGGGGATCTTTTCAAATGTTCAATATGTATGTCATTATGTATTACGCAAAATATAATTGTTTTTGGTGGATTTTGAAACTCTTGATTTTTTGCCTTTTCAACCCATCTTTCCCTATCTACATATATATTACAATTCCTTTCCAATGTTTCCTATAATGGTTGTGACTATAGGTCTAGAGGAAGAACTTGAGCTTTTTGTACCTCCTTTTCAAAATTTTATTGATGGTTTGATAGGTTATCTATAACATCCATGAGAGTGCTAAAGTTTGGGATTGTAACAAATGGGCATTGAAACTTTGTGTAGTGGAGGAGGAGGCTTAAAATTAAATTGAAGTGATGTTCAATTTTGTAGTGTGTAATACCCAATTGTCTCCATGAATATTTCAAGTTGATGTTGGGTTTTTCGTTGTTTAGAAGACAATCCATCTTTCTTTATCTGCCTATTTTTCCTGGACATTCATTTTCAAGATTTCTTAGATAGTGCTTGAGATTATAAGAGCCAAAAACTTACTTGCTTCACTTGTCTTTTCAGTGTTTTGTTGAACTAATAGTTTATTTGTTGAAGTTCAAGATTGCACAATAGATGAACATTGAAATTATTTATAATGGAGGAGGCTTGTCCATTTAAAAGGTGATGTTGATCAATATTTCATTATGTGGTCATGTGTAGTAACTGAACCACTTCCAAAAATAGTTCAAATTCTTTTATTTATGTTGCATAGACCCATTTCTTTATCTATTTTCCAACTTCCTTTTCTAATATCTTTTAGTCTTATAGAGTTTCTTTTTAATATTTCATGGATTGAGTGCATGAGTTTGTAGGTCTAGACTCAATTACTTACTAATCTTTGAAATTCTTTTATTTACGTTGCTTAAACCCATTTTTTTTGTTCCAACTTCCTTTTCTGATCTCTTTTAATTTTTTGAACATTTACTTTTCAAACTTTCATGGATTGAGTGCATGAGTGTGTAGGTCCAAACTTAGTTACATGCCAATCTTTGAAAGTCTCTAATTTATGTTGCTTAAACCCATTTTTTTCTATTCTAGTTTCCTTCTATAATTTCTATCAGTTTTCTAACCATTTACTTTTTAATCCTTCATGAATTAAATGCATGAGTCTATAGGTCTAAAGTTTTACGTAAGTCCAAATTTTGACTTAATTCCATGGACTAAGTGCCTAAGTTTGTAGGTTTAGGCTCAATTACTTATCAAGCTTTCAAAGTTTATGATTTATGTCACTTAGACCCATGACCTCTTTTAGTCTTACATAGTTGATTTTTAATCTTTCATTTACTAAGTGAATGAGTATGTAGGTCTAAAGTTTGTAATTCTCGGTTTTTATAATCTTTCATGGACTAAATGCCTAAATTTGTAGGTCCAAATTAGTTACTTGTCAATCTGTCAAAGTCTTTCATTTATACTGCTTAGATGGTCCATAATCTCTCTATCTATGTTCCAATTTCCTTCTTTGATCTCTCTTAATATTTCATAGTTACTTTTTAATCTTTCATAGACTAAGTCAATGAGTCTATAGGTCGAGAGTCCACAAGACTAGGTTTTGACTTAATTCTATGGATTGCTCTTGCTTAAGTTTGTAGGTCTTGATTCAGTTATTTCTCAATTTTTAAAATGCTTTGATTTATGTTGTTGAGACCCATTTCTCTTTCTTTGTCCTAGCTTCCTTCTCTGATCTTTCTTAATATTTCATAATTACTTTTGAATATTTCATGGATTGAATGCATGAACTATAGGTCTAAAGTCCATAAGTCTAGGTTTCGACTTATTCCATGGAGTCAATGCCTGAGTCTATAGGTCAAAACTCAATTACTTGTTAAAACCAAGGGAATGTTCTAATTTTTAATTGTTACAAATCATGGGTATTTCCATAATTATATGCAACATGGGGACATTTGGAATTAATAGTGGACATTGTAATTAGGGCAACATAAGAAAGTGATATACAAAAAAATATGATTTAAATTTGTGTTGTGTTTGTGTGTAATTGGATTTTTTCACAACTTTCAAGGTCTTACACCCTAGTGCTCCTATCATGCTCACATTATTTCAAGCATTGAAGCCATGTTTTGTACAACGGTTGAAACATTGGGATACATGTTGCTATTATCACACAAAGTTGAAAGAGTTGATGGTTGTTGTCAATGACATGCAACACCCTAAGAAGGGGATTCATGCTATGTGCCCTTGCACATGCAAAGAAGTTTGTAATGCCCACTAAGGTGGAGAGACTTCAATAAGCATGTGTTCTACACACCTATCTGTCTTTAGTGAGATAACTATTATGTGGATGTCAGTTTTATGTCAGAAACCCCCCTTGTTTTTTTAACATGCTAAAAGGTGCCTTAAGGGTAAATGTTTGGAATGTGGAGTCACCACTTTTAAGATTTGTCCAAGGGAGCTCCAATCCAATAAGTTGATTGAGTGGAAAAATATTGGGTATGAGGTTGTTCGGAAAATAAATGAGGGGGGTGAGAAGGAAGCCCAAAAATTGGCATACCATTTAACACTACTAAAATAATTGTTAGAGTACCTCTACCCACATTTGAAAGAATTTGTGCTTCACAATTATGTTTCAAGATGGCAAGATCTACAATTTAGAAAGTGTTTAAAGAACCTTCATCCTAAAACAATCCTTTCTTGTGTTGACTTTTCTAAAAACTACACCATGAAAATCCAAAACAAAATACAGAATATGCATTGCCATAACTTCCAAGTGACTATTCTAGTATTCATTAGCTATTGACCTAGTCTCATATTTCATGACCTAACTAATCCAAACTTTGGTTTGATCAAGGAAGTTCACTACTTTGTTTCATATGACACAAATCATGATACATTATTTGTCCAACATGTGAATGGCTCCAATGAAACATGAAAACATGTTGGACAAATAATCACATTGTTTGGAATGATGGTTGTTTAGGCCAATTTAAAAGTGCAAGGGCGTGGTATTTTCTATCACAATATCTTAACCTTACTAGTTTTACAAATCATCCAGGGGGGTGTTAATTGATTTGGAACTTTTTTGCTACGAGTCATGGAAAGGGTGAGGTTGACAAAGTTGGGGCCTTGCTAAAATGTGAGGTTAGAAAAGAACAAATTAAACCTATAGGGAGAAAAATTTAGAATGCAATTGAAGTAATAACATTTTTGAAGTTCGAGGCAACAAATATCATGTTGCGTACCCAAATGTCAGGTAGCACATTAACAAGTTTTTCCATGAGGTTAAGGTGGGGGATATAGACAAGACAAGGCCATGGGATTGTTCAATAGTGAAGGGTAGTTGTTCAAAACACCAAGTATGGTCTTTGTCATCCAAAGATCCCACCCTTTGCCAATACCATTAGCTTTTTTGCTTTTGTGTAAGTTGCATGGACGATGACCCTAGTAGTGAATGTGTGAATAAAAAACATGTTCCAGAATGAACTTTGACATGATTAAGGGCCAAGAACACTTTAGAGGTGAGGGACTTGATGTATGACTTAAATGAAAATATTGAAGTTGGTTCTAGAAGTGAATGGATTGCTAAGAACCTATGTCCAAGTGACAACATCATTGTACCTATTGCAACAATTGAACCATTCTGGTTAATGCTTATTGATAAAGGTGCCCATGTTGTGGTTATTTCCTTCAAAGATGTTGATGGTAATGAATGGATAGAAAGGGGGGCATACACATGGTAAAGTATGTTAGCTGGAGACACTTGTTATTTCTTTGGAAAACATCCATAAAATATACTTTGATGTATTAAATCCATGAATATTATTTAAGTCAATGATCAACAATTATAAGCTCTTTGATTTCATTGCATAATATTGAAAAAAAAAAGTTTTAACATGCATTTAAGTACATTTTTTTGAAATGCAAGTATAGAAAATGCATGTCACAGCTCTGCAAAATGAGTTACAAGTACATGAAAGTACAACATCAATTATAATTATTATACCTTCAAGTTGATGAAGACCTAGTGTGTATGGATATGATTTCAATTTTTCATTATCTAATCATAATTTATCAAAGTTTTAATGTAAAAAGTATCTTGGAAAATTTGAAAAACCAACCAATTTAAAACATAATTTTCATCCATTTTTCTTATATAGGAATTCCTCAAACTTTATGTACAACTTATAATAAACTCAATGAAGTGTTTTATGATTTCAATTTCAATAGGTTTTTAATATTAATGTTGAAAAGAGTCTATTTTTAAAATTAAGTTTTTTTAGGACTACTTTTTTGGCATACTTTACCATCCTTGGACCCAGGGACATTGTTATGCAAGGCTTCTAGTACCAACAATTACAACTAGGGTGTCATTTTTTCATTTTACATGATGATAAACCTACTACCTTTGTATTTTCCCACTTGATTTTGGCATCAAAATTTTCTATGCCTCCTACCCTTCATGTTGTGAAGGGCAACTATGCCACATATGAACTCACCCATGATATAGAAGAGGTTATCCTAGAGGCCTTGGATACTTTCAAATTTTTGGATTGAAAGTTGATTATTGTGAAATTGTGAACAACCATGATTTTGTGTTTTACAGATGAAATATCCAATGAACTTTGATGACTTCAAGTATATTTTATATTTCAACTAATTGTTAAGTTTTAATTTCATCTTAGTTAATGCATGTAGGTTTTCTAGCCAATAAACAACTTGATCTTTGTTGCAGATCATGGAACCCAACTCCAATTCAAGACCTAATTTGAACCTTCCAAGCCCACCTTAAATAGCAACAACACTTGGACAATTGGTGAAGTTTTTTTATCCTCACCAAATAAATGTTTTGTAATTTCCACTACAACCTATAATACTTATATGTCAAGAAGTTACTAGCTAATTCTACATTACATCCAAATGTTCAGTTTTTGATTACCCTTGACTCTTGGTACAAAGTGGAATTAATCTTGAATATGCAAAGTTTTAGCATTAACTTTGAAACTAATATAAAGATTTTACAAATAGTTTATGTATTTATATTTATGTGGAGAATGAAAAACTTGTGGACATATTATTGGATTTCAAGAATATATGCAAACTAATTCAATTAGAATTGAAGTGGCAATTAAGGCAAATGTAATTTGGTTGATGATGATTTATAGTTCTCATAAGGCTATAATGTAGCTAGTAACTCATACTTGGAGTTATTGTCCCCACATTCAATTTCTATTTGATTATGTTGAACTTGTTTACTGTAATTTGGCCACTTTAATTGAAATCATTGTTGGCAGACTTGCATGATCATGTAACAATGCTCCAAATCCTTCAAACACATGTTTATGATCTTTGTTTATGATATGCGTTCAACAAGTACCCTTTTTCCATAAACATACAAGTGTTCTATTTCTTTTTACTTGCTATTAGGACCTAATATAAATATTGTCTAATGTTTAATTACCCATTTGTATGGACACTAAAAATTTCAAATTTCATTCCTCATGATTTCCAACATGCGTATGTAGCCTATATTATTTGATTGAAACCCAATGATTATATGTTGACTTGATTATCAACATTCTCACTTCAAGTAATGTAAACAAATTGCATGTACATATCATGTATCTAATACCATAACTCAATTAACTTTCGTAAACCATGCTCAACTTGCAAAGTGATAAACTAATGTAGGATATATATTTCAAGAGTGGGTGACTAGTGAAAGCGAGACAAATTTTTGAAAGTACTCAAGTGGGTAGCAAAAATCTTTGTATTGATCATTTTGCTCATTTGCACACCCAAAATGGACATAATATTGTTTGTAGTACAATTCTAGTTTGTCCTCTTAGAAAACCAATTCTACTCATTATCCAAAAGAAAATTACAACCTTCTTAAAATTTGTACATTTTGCATGTACATCATTTAGTTTTATTACAAGTTGTAAATGTTGGAGGCAATTTTTCTTTTTCAGCTTGACTTCTTGTACACATAGGTCACTTATCAATCTTGGTCACAACATGTTGCTTCTTGTAGTGTTGCTTGACTTTAGGATTTTTTGCCACCTTTATGGGTCTTCCCTTTTCACAATTACTTCCTACAAGCTCGTGTTCTTCTAATGCTAACTCTCTTAATGCAACATCTATATGAAGAACACTTTCAATGTTAGAATACATGTGTGGGTACAAGTATGCAAATTGAATGGACAACAAATTAGGTAAGGTTAGGATTTAACTCACTTGCATTCACATATGATATGCTTAAGATAATGGTTTTCTTAGTTTTTAGCACACCATCATCTTATGTTGAATCCTTTCATGTTTGGAAGGTGTATTTTGCATAAGTTAGAGCTTGCACTACTTCTAACATAGTTATGTACATATTTCTTAGGTGGAGGGATTGTTGAGTCCTCCATAACATGAGTGGGTTCCTTATTTCCCTCTTCATAAACCATAGGCATTAAATGAGACCTACAAAATTATGTAATTAATAATTTAAAAATTTTTCAATAATTTTTTTTCTGTGTAAGGATCAAAATTTATCAATTCCCTCATACCTATGTTTTTCATGTCTTGCATATCAAGCTTTTGAATAAGTTTAGATTCTTTCTCATTTGCATTGATTATCGCAACCCTAGCCTTGGGCTTGCAACCAAGGCAGGGGCTTGCAAGGTTGCGGGCCAAGAAAGAAGCCTAGGAGTCATGTCGCATGCTCCTAGGAGTGTAAGAAAGTGTGAGGGAATGAACCCTCGCACTTTCAAGGGAGCTTTCACTTTGGGAGTTGGAGTCCCAGTGGACTTCTAAATTTTCAAAGAGCAATTGCATGGGTCAAAAATCAATGGATTGAGGAGTTCCTTATATTATTGGAAAGCTCTTCGAACTTAAATGTTTAAAATGGGCTTGCATGACCCATTTGGACATCTAAAACACAAGTTATGGCCAAAAGAAGGGCCAGAAGTCAAATTGGCAATTTGACTCCCGACCACTAAAAGTCAGGAATCGCCTCAATTTCCTCGCATGCAGGTGGCATGCAAGATAATTTTGGAAAGCTCTCAACGAGGGCTACAACTTTGCTTCAAACCTCATTTCAATTGGAGGTTTGCACACAAAGTTATGAACTCGCAAAGTTGCGAGAGTCCTAGCTATGAAAAATTTCGGGACTCCCACTTGGGAATCCCGGGACAAAATGCCATTTGCATGTGGCCCTCATGGAGAGGCACATAGTATAATATAAGGGGGAAAGTGGTGGTTTCCCCCAAGTCCGAGCCATGGTGAGTCTTGTGAGTCCAAGTTAACCCGTGGTTCGTCTTAGCACCAAAAGTGCTCCAACTATGCACTAACCAACTTGTTGTTTGGTTTTGTGTAGATCTGTGTGAGTGATTAAGTGCTTGTCATTTGTCCTAGTCCCATTTTGGAGCTCTAACCCCTCTACCCCCTCAAAGTGTTGCGAACTAGGGAGTGTGTCCCTAACTCCTTGCTTTTCTGTTGTTTTCACCTCAAACTCACATTTGAGTCTATTAAGGAGCTTGGGAGCACGTCATTGATAATCAACTCCCTAATTTTTTTTAATAAGTTCGGTGGCTCTCAAAGAGGTTGTTTCTTTTTAGGTTTTTAGGGTAAATT
>Ga0209208_10001171_pt1 | contig 36563 bp, 18 predicted proteins | sample S1TSphfallax_3_FD_187694 | JGI IMG/M metagenome (GOLD analysis project Ga0209208, IMG submission 187694) | Host-associated microbial communities from peat moss isolated from Minnesota, USA - S1T2_Fd - Sphagnum fallax MG (SPAdes) (version 2) | ecosystem: Host-associated > Plants > Peat moss >...
AAATTGTTCCTTACAATATTAAAACATACAAATGTATTTACATTGTTAGAAATGAATACAAACAAATTTTAATTTTGCACATGTTGTTGTCCATTATAGCAAATGTGAATCATCGAATCTCTCTTTTTTCGCTTATGAAATTAATTAAAAATATTTAAACCTTTAAAGAATTGTCGAGTTTCAAGATAGAACTCCCAGTTCTTTGTTGGTTTTTTTTTTTAAATCAGTTTTTTACCTTTATTTTTTAATTTATTTTATTGCATAAAGAGCTAGGGCTGGGGTCTTTCAAAGTTTTGCCTCCATGGGTTATATATACCCATTATATACCCGGTCTTACATCTGAGGGGGGGGGTTTGGCCCGGAATCAAAGAACCACCCGCAACACTCATATAAACCCTCCCCTCGTCGGCCCCCTCAAGGAAAAATAACATGAAACCATAGGGCTAAGTTTTCAGAAATAATTTGACTTTGGAACGGAAGATGGCTTCACATTCGGTTTGCTGACTTTGAACTCAAGACCCACCCGAAGCTCTCAAGGTCCCAGTTTTGATTAGCACCCGTTGTCCGCTACGTGAAACACTTTGTCACCGCCCTAAACCCTAATGGTGGAACAAGATTTTTTTTTGTTTTTTGGGGGGAAAGGGGGTGGATGTAGTTGCTTCTAAACATTAGAAATGCCATACAAACATGTCTCGGGTTAAATATAGCCACCTTTACTCAAGAATTTGAGGTTAGTAGGGTACCCGTGTGGTTACCTACCTTACCCTTTATCTTGAGGTACACCGCCCCTCATCTTAGGCATCTTGTGTGGTTTGTTTTCATGAAATCCAAAGGGCATTATTCTTTTTCCACCAATGGATGATTTTCTCGTCTATTCGGAGTACATGGAAATATTTATTGTTGGCCGGTTTTCGTTTTTTTTTTTTCAATTTTTTTATTTATTAAATTTGGGGGATCTTTGCCAAAGATGACCACATTTCATTCACACACACACACACACCCACCCACAACAAAAGGGAGCAAATGACACCTGACACCTAAGCCACACGGGCTGGGATGTCCGTCCTCGAGTTCCTATTAAAGCACATGACAAATAAATTCCAATCCGGCCACTTGCACCAGGCGAAGGGTATTTATATGATCTATAAGTGGAAGTTGCATGCTTCCTTTGTTCGTTCATTTGTTTGTTTCATTGACGTCCTAAATTTTTCTCTTTGCACGAAATGTGATTTTGACATACTCTCGAGCGGATCGGAGCCGGCCGACCCGATCTTCAGCATGTCAACCCTTCCTTCGATGCAACAAAAAAATGTCGAGTCGTCTAAGACTGGTTGGTTTGTTTCAAGACCGAGACCCCAATACCCAATCCCCCTAACCTACCCCTAACCCTAACAACTCAATTGTCAATGAGGCCGGGGACGATTTGAGCCAACAAAAATTGGCCGCAAAGGGGGGCGAGTGAGTGAGGGAGGGAGTGAGAAGTAATAAGTTTATTGAATCTCAATGTGGGTGACCCAACAAAAAATTGGCCAAAAATGGGCGGGCGGGCGAGCAAGCAAGCAAGTGAGGGAGTGAGTGAGTAGTAATCGGTTTATTGAATCTCCATGTGGGCGGCCAGAGTGAACCAAGAGCACCAACCAGCGCATGATGCAAGATGGATGGTGTGTGGACAGGAAACACTTTTTCATTCTATTCTACCCCATAGCTAACCACGATGGTTGGTTAGCTATGTACCAACACATCCATATGCAACTACCTACCTAGTAGGCACCAACCAATTGCCTTACCTACACTTACCGACCTTCATAGTAATCCACTTACATTCTTACCTAGTTACCTATGTTAACCCACTTACATAGTTACCTAGGTAGTGTGAGAAGGAAGTAGAAGGGTATAGCCAAAAGGTTAAACAAAGTGGAACAAAGGTTAAACAAAGTCGAACTTAGGTTAACCAAAGTGGAACCTAGGTTAACCAAAGTGGAACCTTCGCAACTCAGTTGTGGTTCATCCATAACTAGGGGTTCACAGTGGACCCACATAATCCCGTAATGCACCGGAACTAACTTTGTTAAGTGTGTTTTAAATCCCATAATGTGCTTTTAAATTTCCGCCTTTTGTTATTTGTCCAACCATTCCAATGCAGAATGGCCACAAAGCCTTATACTCTATACCCTAACTTTCTATAGTCTATGGTGCGAATATTTCCAAAAGCAAAATCTTGTCTCAAATCGAAGACTAGGGATTATTCTAGACCGTAACTAGTAGTCTCTCCACTTATTTATTTATTCATGGTAGTTTTTATTATTAATCCGCTAGGGTAAAAACTGCCCCATTACCGAACATGTACCTGTCATTGAACACTTTCCAATATTTTTCTCATTTCTTAACCAAATTGAGCAATTCTTGTTCCGTTGGACACCCAAACTCGAGGGCTATGAATGTTCTTTGAACTCCATCACCAATAGACCACCATCCATCCAACTGGTGTAGGAAAAGCCAGACAAAAAGTAATAAGAATAAGACCCCAAACCAGTTAGGATCACGGAGTTGGTCCGGGGTCCCCAAGGAGGAACAACGGTCAAAAGAAGATCACTTGTGTGGATTTGTTATTATTCAACATTTTGCAAAATAATGGGCCTAGGGGCTTTACATATACTTGCAAATTGAAGCAAGAGCTTGGAATTGGAGTGACGATTTACACTCGTGTTTCGGAAAACATCACAAGCCCATGCAAAAAAATAAAATAAATAATTGTTCATGTACTACTCTTCTAGTCGTTGACCTACATTTTAAGGGTCCAACCACAAATTGTTAAACACCCGTCCCCGCCCCCTCTCCCACCCCCAATCAAACTTTGGGGTCGGTCATCATGTTATCTTTCCATTTGGAAATGTAGATGCTATTACTCCAAAGGGGTGGGGAGCTTCATCCACTTGCCGTTTGAGATTTCATCCACTTACCTCCCCATCCCCATGGATGGGCAATAAGTGAAATCCCAATGTGATGATCAATTAGCCCCAGCCTAGTTTTACCGAAGAAAAGGATTGTTAGATGAAATCTGTTCAATAAATTTTTTTTGTTTCTCAAAATTCTTTCGGGTTAGCTTTTTTTTGAAATTTTAATTTAATTTAATTTTAAAAAGGATTGGCTCTTCGGCCCCATGTGAGGCCTTTTACACACTCAGTAAAAAGAGTTCAGACTTTAGGAAGGACCTAGTGTGGGGTCAAAACATTTGGTTACCCCCTATTTCAGTCCCCCTCCCCCCCTAATGTACCCATTTTATACCAGCCCAAAGTATTAAATTTTTTAGTGTAAAGTTATGGAGAACACCTTAAATCTAGGAATATAGCCTCCTTGAAGAGAGGAAGCAGCCTACACCTACGCCTACTTGATAGGCGTAAGGTACTTCCTGTGTAGGTGTAAGCTACCTATTTCCTGCCAAATCTGTACACCTATCCCTAGTATGGAAGTATAGGGTGTAGGGTTAAGGCCCGACTCCTACTGTCCAGGACATTACGCCCTGAACCTCGGGTCCTTACCCTACACTTCCATACTAGGGATAGGTGTACCGGCCTCATGCCCTTAACCTCGATTTCACACCCACTAACTGAGTGGGATAATCGTTAACCATGATTAGTTGAAACTCATCATCCAGGATAAGTCAGGCAATGTGGTGGTGCCGTCACGTGCCAGGCGCGAAAAGTTGGGATTTGATTGGGCAGCTGTTCCAGGAAATTTGGAAATTATGTTTGGCCCTTTTTGGCACTTTACAGGTGGGCCTTCCTTTTTCTTTTTCTTTTTTCTTTTTTTATTTTATTTTTTTTCAGTTCCAATTTAAGTAGGCCTAACTATATTTACAATCCTGGTTTTTTTTTTTGTATTTAGACTTACCCGGCTGATATATTAAAAATATACCCACCCAACACCAGTCTAAACCTGTGTTGTACAGAACCATCACAGTCTTTGCTTATTTTCAATATCCTTAAAGAACCGACGGTTTTCATCGACGAAGAACCGACGGTTTTCATCGACGAAGAACCGACGACAACGAGTCGGCAAATTTATGGCCGGTGATTTGAATTTACTTTTTTTCAACAAGTTTTTTTAGAACCGTGGTTATTACCAGAACTGGGTCTTTGATTCTTTTGAGAACCGGGGTTCTGAATCATTGGAGTCGCCCTGATAACCTTCAGGGGGTCTGTTCCCATTTCTAATAACCGCCCAACACTGTTCTGAACATGAGAATTGATACACCATTTTTATTAAACACGCCCAGCCAGTTTCACTCACAATTTGGCTACATGCAAATTCAGGATGAACCAGGGAATAGAGGGTCAAACTAAGGCCGAAAGACAAGGTGTAACTTCACGAATCTTTTATTATATGGGTTATGAAACACACATTGAAGGGAAGCATGAAACTCATGGCTTCGGCCAAAGCAATCTGACCCTAACCCTGATTCACATTGATGCAATTAGGGTTGTCGGGGCACAATTAGGGTTGTTGGGCACATTGGGCTTCACATGGGTGGGGAGTGCTCATTCTCCCAAGAACAAGAGCAAGGAGCTTGCTCATCTCCATTTGTGTGTATGTTTTTATGTGTGTGACTTTCTTGATTTTAAAGCATTTTGAATGTCAATCTAGTAACACATGACATCAAGGTCGAGTTCTAGTTGCCATCCAAGTTCGTCTCGTTGCTTTGCATCTTTTTTTTGGATCTTTGAAATCAACCTAAGCCCAACCATTTGAAAGTAAACACCAATGTGGTCCTAGGGTTAGAGTGTAAACCAACACTCACCAATGGACCATAGTTGATGGATGGTGGCCCGTGCAAGACAAATGATAGACTATCCCCTTCTAACTATGGTGGGTTTAGCACATGAAGGCCTATCGAAATTTTGTGTTTAGTATCTTCTAAGACCCATATTAAGCATAGGATAAAACCCTAAGGTACTTCACCCATCATAAAGCACAAGGCAAGCATTATCGTGAACCCAATCATACATAGATAATGAAGTATAGGAAGCGGAGGGTTCTTAGGTTTTACACCTACTTTTTTAAGCATGAAAAGGGTCTTACACCTATGAGTAGGTACACATAATTTCCTTTGCAATCAAAAGAAAAAAGATGTAAAATCTCTCCTCTTCTCTCCAAGGGAAATTCCCAAATACAAGGTGCACTCCAAATACACTAGGAAATTTCTCCATGTCCATATAGTAGAATTCCTTTAGTCATTGGGCATTGAGACAATAGCATAGCGCTGAAGGATTGGAGCATGTATCAAATTTTGTTATAGTCCTTTCTTTTGTTTTGCTTTCTTGTCTTGCGGTGAAACTAAAGATGGAATGAATCTTTTGGTACTAAAGTGAAACCAAAGCTAGGCATTTGTGAAGTACCTGAAATTGGGGACCAAATAAAAAGTGAGAATTTAAAATAAACATGAAAAAACTAAGAGATTAGATTTGTTTTTCTCACCTTTAAATTGGCCCTTACAAGTGTTCTAAGATTTGTATTGCTTGCATCTTCAATGCTACTTATGTTCTTCATTAAATCACATCTTTGTAAAAATCAAATCTTTTAAATTTTGTGAAGTGATACCCAGTTTCATTAAATGGTGCTTGATTTCATGCCCACTTTCTAGTTTCACTTCAATTGGGGAATGAAAACACATGAATTTCAGAGTCAAAGTAGGTCCCAAAGACAAGGTGACTTCATGGATATGATTAGAAAAATTTGATCAAAATGCAAAACAATATCTTTGTGCTTTGCCCTTCAAGTTGAAGTTCCTCAGACAATCAATCCCCTTCTAACCCAAACATCTTCCTCTCATCTTGTTACCTTTCCTGGGATTCCATTCCCCTTGAAAAATCTCAATTCACAATGTGGTTCCTTCTTCTCTAATTCAAGATTCTTCAAATTTTGTTTCGTGGCATTTTTATTTTTATTTTTATTTTCTTGGAGTGTGTTTAGGCTCCTCAAGCTTCTCCCAATGGTGATTCTACTAAAACCCAACTGGTTTTGGACTATTCATGGTAATCTGCGTGCTCAAGCTGATTATCAACCAATTGTACGGGAGCATCATCATGCTTACAAGTTATGGGACATAGAAGAATGTGAGTTCTGAGGTTCAGCCAAGAAGAAAGTGAGTTATGAGGTTCAGCAAACCAGTGACCTGGGACGTGCAAAAAGTTACCAAGGAGGTACAAAACTTTCAAAAGGCAACAAAATATGTCACATAACTAAGGAGCTCTCACCCAAGGACATTAGCAAGAAGCTATTTATAGTGGGTAATGGTGTTCTATTCAAGTATGGGTAGTTTAGGTTGCTTCCTAGCTGGGAAAGATGGTCATCTTATGGTTCAACTTTTCATTCCATTGGTTCCACTTTGCAATGTGAATCAATGGTGGGGAATATGGGTTACACTATGGAACATGCCCTAGTAGAACCCATAAGCACTTGATGAAATAACATTTCATCCTATCAAGCTTGGCACATTCCTTGTGAAATGGACCCCAACCATTGACAAGCAATTGTTGGACACACTCCATGCTAGCTACAACATTGGTTGGTCTCCCATGGAAACCAATTGCCAATTTGCGGATATTGTTTGAAAATTTTACAAATAAGAAGTTTATAGTTCATTACCTATTCACACCCTACAATCCATTTACAATCACACCAAATCTTATTATGCAGAAATCAATCCAATTATCAATTGTTTTGTATCAACACGAGACAACATATTGTGCTATTCTTTACCCCACAAAAAGTTTTTGGTCATTTAAGAAAAAAGTAAATTGGCAAAAAAAACGTTATAGTCTAAATTTGACTTTTTTATTTTTATTTTTATTTTCTGGGAAAAAAATTCCAATTTTTTATGTCACAAAATTGCAAAAATAAAAAATCCCTCTCAACATATGGTTTGTCGTCCTATTCCCTTATTTTGTGAAAAAACCACCACAACATTTTCACCACATTTGGACTCTACTTTTAGTTTGGTAGTAAACCCTAAACCCTCTTGGGATGTTAGCCAATGACTCAACATCTGAAATTTGAAAAAATAAAATAAAATAAAATCCTGGATCTGGTTTGGTTTATTAAATTTTGGCATTTAATAAATTATTTCTGCTAACTTTTAATTGAAGACCATGTATTGGTTATAAATCAACTAAACATTGATATTGTGAATTGTGATTATTTTCAAAACAAGTTTTAGGCAACATCCAAATATGACACATACCATGGATATTATTTGGTGTGATGCCTACAATTTAAATTTTAATGAATTATTTAAGGCAAAAAGAGGTGTTATTGTGCATATGTTCATTTTGTCACTTGACCTCAAATTGTTTTTTTTAATTGTAATTTAATTCTAATTTTGAAAAAAAATGGTAGTTATTGTAATGTCAAACCTTATTTCCTGAAAAAAAACACATGAAATGAAATGAAGACTATATTTTCAATTTTTGACTTGAATGGGTACATCCTTGGAAGAATGATTAGAGACCTTTAGAGCTGTGGTTCTTCTTCATTTGGTAAATCTTACAATATTTAAAGATTTAAAGAGGGTTCTTCATCAACATAAAGTGCCCTCTAAATACATTCGGAATTTTCTCCAAGTCTTTTATAAGCACCTTGTAAGAGAGGGGAAAAATGCAAGGAAAAAAAATAAAATATAAGAAATAAAATCTTTGTTTAGTTGTTAATATTTGGACTTTGGAGATAAGAAGGCATCTTTTCAATGAAAATTTGTGTTCCTCTATAGCATCCAACTTTGTATGTTAATGTTGTAGTGTCCCCTTCAAAAAGAGACAAAATTTTATTTAAAAGATTTTTAGACCCAAAAAATATTATCTCCTTTGTCGGCCAAGCCTCCTTATAGGGGAAAGGGACTATCACTCCAAGAATACTTTTGCACTAATCGATGATATTCACACCATGTTGTTATATGGTGTGAATATGGTTATGTGTTCGCATAAGCTTTGTAAGGGGGTTTTGTTTTAACATGATTTCTTAGTTCTTCACATTTATAGATTTTATGGGGTGGTGAGGTTTAGATTTTTTCTTAGTTGGAGGAGTGGTTGGTGATGGAATTGATTGTCTTCTATTGATTTGCAATGAAGTAGGGTTGTTTTTGGTTGAGCGTTTAGGTATTCAATGTTATTTGTGATCATTGGTTTTGGTGGTATTTGTTGGAGTGGTGAAGGAGTTTTACAAGTTTTCAATTTGGGCAAGCAAGAATGAGTGTTGAGGTATGTAGTTTCATTTTTCTTTGTTTTTGTTTTTTGATTTATCTAGTTTGAAGCTAGAAGTTGTAGAGTTTTGTATCCTACCTTCAGCCTTTACACAATGATCCAAGATGTTTGTGAACTTCTCCTTTTAATATTGCAACACACAAGAACCTCATCTTTGTGTTTTTTAAGCAAATTTTGTTTTGTTTTTTGATTGATAGTTTACATGGGGTGGTATATTTTCCATCAATTTGTTCTTCTTTTTTCTTTTTCTTTTTGACAATTGCCTAATTATTTTTGTATCAAAAGAAGAGGAGGGAATAAAGATTTTGTAGAATTATTAAAAGATTGGAGTAAGTTTTGCAAATTGTAAAAAACAACAATTTGACGATTGGTCTTTTGTTGCTTCACAATAAAGCACAAACACAAAGACTTGTAGGTCTGTAACACTAAAGAAGTTGTCACACAACCAAAGGTTTTTTTTAGTAAAGGTATTTCATTTTTGGCTTGCACATCTTTTCAAATGATTTTATGTTTGGCATGTGATAGAGGAATTGAGAGGTTATAATGATCTTTTTGGGAGCTAGGTCTCAATTGGGTCTATGCAAAAGCATTTATTTATTGATGCCTTGAATGGCACACTTTTATATTGTTTTAGAGGGACACAAAATGGTATATTTTTGTTTGTTCATTTGTTTGAGTAGTTTGGTAGTAAAATAAGTGGTATTGTTTTGTGTCACCTCTTGACAATGTGGAATCAAAAGGACATTGGGAGTCAACATGTGTCACTAAATTTGTTGTTGGTGCCAATTTGCAAGCTAACAAAGAAGGTTTATGCATCACATAACCATACAAATTTCCAAGTTGATTAAATTCTTCCAAAGTACATCTATACACTTCAAGCATGGACAACATTTTGTTTTACTTATTCTACTAGGAAATGTGAATGTAATTCACTAACTCAATTCAATATAAGGTCTTAAAAATGAAAGTGTCCAATTAAATGAAATGTCTCCAATTGATCCTAGTGTCATTTCACCTTGGTCAAATTCATGTCATCAATTATATTCTCATAATGCCCACCTCTAGGCATTAAAGGTCATGTTTTGTATTATTCAAATTATTATTTCAGTCATCAAAAAATTTGTATGGTAAATCACTAATCCATGTAAATATTGCATTACTTTTATGGGTAAAATTACATGATAATTTTTAATGTATCAATTAATTAAAATATTGTGCATACTATATGAATATTTAAAAAACCAAAATGCCTTGGCAATGGCGCTTACATATGTTGTTTAAATTATGTAAACGGATATCAACCTCTACAACTAGTTGACAACGCTAAACAATTGAATATTATTGATTTGTTTGTGACATCTATTATTATTATTATGTTATAAGATAATCCTTGAAGGTGTTTGGAGGTTGCATATGTACATACATTTTTTCAAAATTCTTGACAAGTCAATTTGTTCATTTGTATGAACTTGTGTTGAATATTATTTGCATTGTTTTTATCACAAATTAGGTTATTTTGGTCCAAAAAATTTCTTTTGTAGGGATCCTTTGTTTATGTGATCATTGTGTTTCTCTTTAGGTTATTGCTGATCTAAAATCAAGATACAATTTTATTTGTGCATTCACCTTACAAAAGCTATTTAATTTGCTTGATTTTTTAATTATTTCGACTCAGTGACATGTTTTTAATTTTGATGGTGTTTAGGTTCACAAGAGGATCAAAGGTGTGATTAAGAAAATATGTTGCCTTTGATATTGTAAGGAAGTTTTTTGGTTGCTCAAGCAATGGATTTAAAATGTTTAGTTCAACAATTTGCCTTGCATCAATGAACACTTTTATTCTTGCACCCTTGACCATTTTGTGATGGCATTGTTGGGGATGACCAACAAACACATAAGAAAGGATATAATTTTAGGTGTAGGAAGCTACAATTTTTACCTTTCGCAAACATGTATTTGTAGTAGTCTCAAATGTTTGTTTATATGAAAATAAGTTGAAATGAAATGAAAATTTATTATAACAATCCTATTGTAACTTAAGTGAACATACAATTAAATTCTTATTGTCCTTCCAAAATTGTAGTTAGTCGGAAGTAGTAATGGTAGCTTGTCACTACCATTTTTAATGAAGGTGGTGATTTGACACATTGTGAGCAACATTTTACAAGGTCATGGCCACACTCTTCTTGTCATGTGCATGTCTGTTAAAACCTTAGATGATGGTGACAATTGAACAACTTACATTGGAATTAGTTAATGTGGATGTTCTTTATGGTAGATTTGACATGTTCCAATCCTTTGGCCTTGGAAGTTATCAATGGGATGAATATAGGAATATTTTGTGATGGTTCTATTGCTATAATTTGTGAATAGTAATGTGCACTTGAAGTTGTGAACATTTATCCATTATAGAAAATTGCAACCAATTTTATTTAATAAACATGGGGAACATGTGTTGAAGGTGTTGTAATATTACAATATACTAATTTGTATGTTTTTTATTGTTTCCATTTGTTCAAGGTAATTGAAACCTTATTGTTAATTTAGGCAAAGGATATAATGCTTGCAAGAACTTTGGGGGATTGGTCAAGTTTGTTTATGTGACTTATCCAATTAAACACATTCTATTTAGTAGGAAATTTTTTATTAATAATACATTTGCATTGTATTTGTTATGTTCATTTATGTGGTGTTGTCCAACAAGCAATAAGTTCTAATATGAAATGTTGTGAAGAGAAGAATTAATACCATTTTGTTTCTTTTCATTGTTGTAAGTCACATGTGTTTCAAACATCTCATGGTATGAGTAAATATTATTGATTTTTTTAGCAAATGCAAGTGTTGAAATGCATACAAGGTAGTCCAACTTATATATTGGTCATATTGGTTACCTTGGTCATATTGGAAATCTTATTTTAGGTTATCTATCTATTAAGGAAGGCATTTTTTTTTTGGTATGTTTTGTTTGTCATGTTGAGATTTCCTAAACCATGATGCCCCTTATTGCACTCTTAGTATCATTGGAAAGCTCTCAATGAGGAAGGGTGCACCAAGTTGGTTTCATAATGTTTTGACCTACAATGGAAAAGTTATTGAATTTTGAAATAAAAAATAAAAAATGAAAAATCATTAAAATAAAAAGTAAAATTATAAAATAATTTGGGCACACTCATGGTATTATTGGAAAGCCCTTAATTTTCAGGATTTAATGAAGATGATTTGAATTTTTTTTGACTTAAGGTGTGGGAAATATTGAATATTGAATAGTTTTTGTCATTGGAAATTCATTGAATTACAAACAATGGTTTTGGTGAGAAAAATTAATCAAGGGTAACCAATTCACACTTGGGCAATAACATGTGCTAAATTAGTCTATGTATGAAAAAAAAAGAAGTTTGTTTTGTTTGTTTCTTACATTGAAATCTCCCAAACCATAGTGCTTATTGTTACACTTTTGTTACCATTCAAAAGTCATCAATGAATAGGGGGCACCAAGTTAATGTCATAATGTTTTGACCTATGGTGAAAAAGATATTGAAAATTGAACAACTTTTTCATTGAAAATTCATTTGAATCAAAAAATATATATAATGGAATTTGGGTGCACTCTCAGTATTATTGGAAAACTTTTGATGAGTAGGATTTAATGAAGGTGATTTGAAAGGTTCACACCTATGGTGTGGGAGATATTGAATTTTGAGTATTTTTTGTCATTGGAAATTCAATTCAATTTTTAAAATGGTTTTGTAAGGAAAACTTAGTTGAGTAACCAATTCACACTCGAGCCAACATAATAAGCTACGCTACTTCTAGTTATAATGGTTTTTGTTTTTTAGTCATGGGTTGAATAAACAAATTTTGATGGGGTTTTTTTTTTAACACAAAAGTTCCTATGAAGACACACATATACTTTATAGTTGATGTTTATGTTCTTGTCTTAACATATTTGTTAATTCCTTGATTCATATATTTATTTTGATGTTGTAGATTTTAAAAAAAATGTTATTAATGTTTGGTTTTATTAGGTTTTTTTTCTTTTTGGTAATTAACTCAGTATTTTTTTCCTATGGGTTGACTATTTTAGGTGGCTAGTATGATTTAAATAAGGTGTTTTACATTTTTTTGAAATGTCTTTTTTGAAATTTCTTTGTTCATATTCTTATTTTGATGTTGTAAAGCTAGAAAGTTTTTTGTTTAGGGTTTGGTTTTATGCATTAATTTTTTTCCAAAATATTATTTATTTATATGAATTAAAATACTTAGTTAATGAAATAAAAATTAGAGTTTTATTTTGCATCAATAATACTTTCCATTATTCTTGAATAGTTTGATAGGAATAACATTGTGATGATAAAATTTACATTGTAAATCATGCACACATTTTTTAAATCATGTTTTCACAAAGAAATAAGGCACATCTATCTATCTATATATATATTAAAAATCTCTTTTTATTCATTATTACATTTTTCCTTTTTTCAATCAATATTAAGTTGATGTCATGGTAGTACAAGTGCATTTTTGATGTCTTGTTTGGTTTTTTTCTTATGGGTGAATAATAAACAATGATAAGACATAATTGTAAGCTAAAACTTGTATTTGACCATTTTGATCTTCATGTGCAAATAAGCAATGTCGTGTAAAATGCAATCATATGTAAAAATAATAATAGAAGGTCCAACTCCCCTCCATTTGGTCTCAACCGCATTTGTAGACATCAAGTCTCCATTGTTCTTCAAAAGATGCAAGCTTTTATAGTTTTAAGTAATTACAATGGGGATGGATACATCTTGGCTTCCGCATTGTGACAAACCTTTGGATAATTATTAAAAAAAGGATCAAACCAATGTTATACATGTATATGGTTTTTGATAATGTAATACCTTTTTAGGTTTGACACTTGGGTGCTAAATATATATATTTTTCCCCCAAATCCACTTCAGTAGTAAAAATAATAGTTTATGGATTTTTTGCATAAATGTAGGGAGCTTCTTTGGTAGGTTTTTAAAATTATGAATCTTTAGCATAATAAGCCCTTTTGCAACAATTTCTATTACTTTTCTTTGCAAAATTGGAGAGACATAATGTTCCACCAAATTATAAGATAGAAAAATGTTGTCAATTATTGGATATTTTCTTCAATGGTGGGCTAGTTTGAAGTTAGCTCTTGGATTTCCAACATTTTTTGTAACCCCTCCACCCTCCTTTGTAATCTCTTTAAAGTTCAGCATTTCAAACAAATATATATTTAAAAAATTAGCATTTCTAGAAATAATTTAAGTATTGTTGAACCTAAAAAGGTACTATGATATACACATTGGGTATGTGTAATTTTATAATTTTCATTCATATCCATGTAATGTATTGTGTAAGTGTAAGTGTAAAAAGGTGTAAAACTATTTCATCTTTTGAAAAATAGGATAAATGTAAGTATAATTTAAAAAAAAAAAACACTTATATGGTTTTACACACCATGTAAAACCATATAAAACATTATAAGCAAATAAATGATCACAACACACAATAAATTATAAATTTCATATTTTTTCTTCTTTCCTTCAAAGGTTCAAGACAATAAATGTGGAAGTGGAGTTGGTTCAACATGATAAAAAAAGAAAAAAAAAAGGGAAAGGGGCAAATGTTAGGGATGAGGAAGAGGAGAGGGGTAAGGTAGGAGAAAAGAAAGGATTAGGCATGGAGGAATGATATCTTGCAAAACCTTTTTCATTGTAATCTTGTGAGCTCCCAAATGTTGCTCCCCTTTGTCTAGAGGCTTTTTGTAAGTGTAATTTGTGGTGTTGTCATGTTACAACTCTTTGTGTTGTTGAAAGTTCCAACAACTTGTTTCTTTGTGTTGAAAGTTCCAACGACCTATTTCATGCGAGTTTCTTATTTCTTACTCTTTTTATTATATTTGCACCTCTTTTTCTTGTGGTTGTCTTGCAACTCTTGTCATTTTGATCATGCGAACTGTAAAATAAGGTTTAAGATTTAAAGTGAGTTACCCTCTATTGATTTTCTTCATTTACAAATTTTGCAAGTTTAAATGATGATGTTGTGATGATGTTGCAACTCCTAGTATTGTTGTAAGCTTCATTAGCAACTTGTTTCAAATGAGCTCTCATTTCTCATCTTGCTTTATACAAAAAACCATAATCACCAATAAAAAAACATGAAATGTAGTACGCTCATCTTTTTGCAAACTATCATCTCCAAGGATAGTGTGTAGTGCAATACCCTTACAAAGGTATTGCACTACCACTTACATTTACACATTGATTTTATTTTCTTACATGGCATCATGTAAATATATTTTAGAAATATGTGCTTGCCCATTGTGGAAGTGTAATTGTCAAAAATATAGACAAATATGAAGTGTAAGTGTACACACTTTGGTGTATGTGTACATATTTACACATATGAGGTTTTACATGCCTATTTACACTCATATGCACAACAATGGAATATTCCCTTGATGACTATTAAAGTGGTTCTTAGGTTGACAATTGTGATTTTCAAAAATCAAAAAACCAATTCTTCATGTATAACTAGGGTTTGCAAAACATTTGAAAAAAATTCAAATAACCTTGATTAAAACCACCAAATCTTCATGAAAAACCTTTTGTTTTTTCTTGAGGTTTTTGGAATAACTTAAGCTAGCAATTCTTTGATTCTGCTGATCTAAAACCATCAATCTCATTGATTGGACTATATAACATAGTAGGAAATTTGAATACAAATGGAATTTGATTTTTAAAAAAATGCATCTAGATCTTCAGCTAATCACCCACAAATTTGGTTCCCAGTTCAAGGCAAAATTGGACTCCAAAGGGGAGTCCCTTCTAGTAAAGCAGTCAGTACTAAGCCTACCAAGTTTGTGATTGGTGACAAGGATTGATACAAATGATAATGCAAAAAATTGTGACCGAAAAATTGTTTCCTTACAATGAGGGTTTTGAACATTGGTCTCAGCATACAATTAGCTAATGTGAATGGGTCTACAATCAGTCACAAATTCCTAGTCACAAATTTCAGCACTTTGCAATACAAAGTTGATAACAAAATTCATCTGTGACAAATGCTTGTGACATCATCCATCATGGGTTGTCCACACACACCCTGCCACAAATTTCAGTGACGCCCAATTGGCTTTACAAGTGAAAGCATTACATAACTAAGAATGTTGAACAGACTACAGACCCAATACTTATACTGCTATAAGACTTTAGGATATCTGACCAGCTTAACTCTAAGGTATGTCTTCACCAGAATGTTTATGGGTCCTACATCAGTATGTATTATTAAACAGTGTTGCAATTAGTTCATTTTAGCAGCTGCTCATCTGGACTGTTGTAGACCCATATGGAGGGAAGAAGAAAAAAGGAAAAAAAAAGAAAGAAGAAAAACCCACTTTAACCTCACATTTAGCAAGTAAAAACATGGTTTCCCAGGTATGAAATTTTACCTCATCATCGATCCTGGAATGTTCATTGTGCACTCTTCGGAGAGTACCCCAAAAACAATAGATCCAATTTCCACATGTTTTCCACTCTCAGATGCCAGTCCCATACCAAAAGGGCATTTTACATACTTGAGAGAATTTTTTTTAAAAACTCCAAAGTCGTTGATCCTCTGAAAAGGAGAACGTTGAGCTGAACAGAGGTGTCTAGCCTGCTGCCAAAGTTGTGTCCACCTCTACTTCCTTCTCTGTAAAACATCGGTACGTTATGTGGTCATTTCGTGCACTTTTGTTGCTCTGTAACACTGCAGATACTACAAGCTCCTGCCAAAAACAATGGGCACCCCCACCCCCCAGTGTCACCATATTTTTTCTATCTTTATTCTGAGTCCTTCCTATTGCTTCCCACAGACAAGACTAGTACAATATCAATCCAGAAGACTCCAAACGCCGGAATTCCCAAAAAGAAATTTCTCTTTATTTGAGCAACCTCTCATCCTCAACTCATGGATGCCATGCTTTATTTGACATGAACCATTCAAGTTATAGCTTCAATGAGGAGGACCTCAGCATACCTTGACAATTCGGTGTGACAGAAACATTCCAAGGGAGTGCAAGAGTCTGCGAATATCGTCTGACTGCACAGCCACTCAAGATCAAGTTTTACATCAGTATCAACAGAGCTACTACTACACACCCAAAGACCCAAACTACAGTATTAACAGTTTTATATCAGTATCAACAGAAGAGATAATACACACCCAAAGAAAGACCAGCAAACTACAGTGTTAACTAGACACATCTAGACTTATAGCACATAGTAGGCTACTGAGACCAAGCGAAGAAAAATGCCCACAGAGTGACAAAAGCAGGTGGGAAAAAAATGGCGTAAAAAATCCTGAGAAAAAACGACAATGCTCCAAAGTCATGTGATTGGAAAGTACTCTGAGACCAGGGAAGAGAAACTCATCTTTACCTTAAGGTATCCAACTTTGTTCTTGTCAAAATAGCAGTATGCCAGGAGAAGCTCTTCATCAACAACCATCCTTGTTTCCACCTTGTGATCTTTCAGCTTCTCCTGGAATAAAACAAATGTCATGAATCACCATCACTCAACCATGCACAGAATGAAAATTGGCATTTTTGCCAACACTAAAAAATGCAGACATGCTTGATGATTGGGACATACGTGCTGCAATATGTCTCTACAATATGCATTGGATTAGGTACCTCCATAGGGTCAGTAGTTCCAGCTGCCTCTGTCATTTCAGCATCCATCTCCTTGGTTTCCATGATACAATGAGTTCCCTCGATTTGGGCTTCTTTTGTCTCCACATGGACATTACTACATATGTCTGCATCTTGGGAGTCAACAACATCTGGCTCTTTCTTTATGTTGTTGCTCATGTTGTCTTCGGTCCTCTCGCCTTCAATTCCATTTTGCTCTACTCTTTTGGGTTGCTCCTCAGTCTTCAAACTGGCTTCAATTCTCACCTCAACTTCTGCCTTCGTCACCACTACATCCAGCTTGTCTGAGAACTTACTGCGCTTCCGCTGAGAAGATGAGCCCTCTGCATCCGTCTCTTTCTTGTTCTCTGACTTATGCTTCCGCTCCTGTTTCCAGCGAGCATAGCTATTCTGCCGCAACATCTGCAATAGTTGTACCTTATTTACTCTTTGCTGCATGATACCTGAGTACCCAAAGTCGATTGCATTGATTAAGAATGATGTGACCAACACTACCATTACCCAACAAGAGGTAAGTGTGAAATGCATACCTCCAAGTTTGACAATATGCGGGTTCCCATTTTGAACTGCAGGAACTCTTGGAAAACTTCTGCAAACAGAGATAGCTGGGGGCAAAAACACACATCAAATCCAGGATGAATGTTGGACACAGAAGCACAGGGGCTTTGCTTTTTGTGGGGGGCCAATTTGCAGAGGGAGGGATATTACAAGATGAAAAGTCTTTGATCAAAGTCAAATCTTTAGAGCAATTGTTATGATACTTCTAAAGCTTACATCCCAAATCCATCCAAATATGATCCCCCTGGCAAGGACATCTTGTAAAAGAAACATCATCAGACACTTCTGAGTAATGTTGCAGGAGCAAAAGAAAGCAAGACATTATGTATGATGATGCAAGAAAGATGTTTCTAGTTTACCTCAAAAGTGCACTCCTCTCTATCTTCTTCATCATAGTCAAGTAGCCCATCTAATGAAATTGTCATAGATCGCATCTGCATGACACAGGATGGACATTGCATTGTGTGAAGAAAGTAGTGATGGGTTGCAATAGAAAGATGGAACCCGAGATGGAAACTCTCTCATCATGCACCACAGATGTTATTTCACTATGTGGGTTTTACCCATTGGATTTTTTCATCTCTTGAAGGAATGGCACCCATCACAAAATGCCATGTAATGAAAACAATCTGACAACTTGATCAAGCAATCAGTGAACCAAGAGTAAATCGTAGACATGAATCATTGTTGCACATTCCACCTTAAAAGTTTTGGTTTGCTTAGTTGTAAGTACGAGGCCTGGCAAGGGAGCTTCCTCCTCCTTGACTATTACTTGCTCCTTGACCTTTGGCAATAACACCTGTGTTGCTCCATTTTGTTGTACTGCAGTGATTTTGTCCTCAGACAGTTTGCTTTTACTGCCATCCACCTCTATCTCATTGTCAACAGTGACATCTTCTTGGACTGCAGTTGCCGCCTCTTCTTTCTCATGCTTGACTCCATTTGAATCCCCTGAGACAAGAAGGAGCCCCCATATGCTTAAACCTCGTTAAATTGTTCCTCCTGACTGTGTGTGCATCTTTCTTTGTAACTCTCACAGTAGTCTCGTACAACCAGTTATGAAACAACCAATTTCACATTCTGGATTGGCATAGATGGATGGAACAATTGCACACAGAAGAATTGCAGTTCCTTACAAATTTGGACCCAAAGAAGGCAGTTTTGATACTGGATGCAAAAACAGGTATCTCAGATGATGAGTTGCACAATTTGCCAAATTTTCTCTACACCCCAATACTTCCTGTTCTGCATTGAACTACTATAAAACAGTAAGTATGATCGAGTTTGGTGGCAAAACATATAAATCTGACAACCACAAAATAGTTGGACAATTGAAAGACATGCACACAAAAGAGAGCACTACCTTCCTTGGAAATTTCCACCTCCTCAGTGGGTGCCTCCTGCTTTTTCACAACAAGCATCCATTGCCCACCATGAGCACCATTTAAGTATTCTCATAACTGGTTCACTTGTCCGATGTGGCTTAATGCTTGTAATGAAATCAGAGGTCATTATTAAGCAAAATACTTACTGCCAATAGACTGAACAAAGGTGGTTTCAAATGTAACAATTCAAGTCCTCCTCGGTGGTGTGCAAAAGCATGCATGAGATTGAGGAACCAACTGACTTGGTTGAGAAAAAGCTCACAATATACAATTGATATTGTCAGCTGGGGTACCACAGTTTTCTCTCTCTCTAAGCATTCTCAACATACCATTGGAAAGAGAAGGACATTGGGTGACAGTGGGAAAACCTTCTCCTCCTTGCTTGTAGCTTCAAGCTTTAGCTTTGCCTGCCGTCGCTCTATCCACTGTGTTTGCCAAACTTCTGGTGATGGAACACAGTCAAACAAAGTTGGGAAAAAAATTACTGTTATCTCCTTGTGGCTTGGTAGTCCATCTCCTCCCAATCTTTCATAGTGCACCTGCAATGGTTTTATCCCACAGCAAAAATATTTCTTCTTCAACTCTTCTCTGTAAAAGCATCATCTAATCTGGTGAGAGTGTGTGGTAGTTGCCCTTACATTCTCCATCTCCACAGTAAACACAATATACTTGAGTAAAATATGCAATGATATCCACATTGGTTAAGGCATTCCCAAAAACTAAAACTGCGGAAAACTGTGAGTTTTGGGTAGTCATGAATTCACAACTTTACCTCCAAGAAACGAGTCCAGACCTTGCATGCAGTCAAATCAAGTTGGGTAGAATCCTTTGTGCACCTGCACACATGTTACATACATCCTTGTAACACCAGCTGTTAAAAACATATCCCAATCTCAAACAAAAAAATTACAGAAATGAGCAAAGTCACATACAAACCAACCACCAAGTGAAACAAAACAGAGATCAGTGTTGTATGGTCAACAACAATCAACCTGATTACTGCACGAATCAAGGCAGTGTCATCAATGGCAGGATCACCACCGTCAACTTCTGGGTCCCAAGTGCCTCCAGCTGCCATAATAGCACTCCGATCCTTCCGTAGTGCTACAAACTTGAGCAAATTGTGAAGATGGAAAGGCTTGTCTAGTTCTGTGGTCTTTTCTGAGAGAAACTTAGCAAATGCTCCCACTGTCAATCCACTCATGAGCATGACCTGCAGCAAACCCAACCACAGCTTCCAGTCAGGAACTACTCCCAGAGAAGTGATCAGCTCCTGTTGTTGGGTGAAAATGCCATGAGCAAAAAAAGAGGATGATGAGCTTCAAGGCTTAATAACATGTGCAAAACACAGGAGGAGATCCAATCCTTTGTGCTGATATTGCAGTAAAGAATTTTGAGGAAAAATTGCTGACCCTCTCCATCAGCATTCAGAATATATTCCAATCTCAGCAACACATTCATTACCTTTCTGTGTGCTCTTTGGAACACACCTAGAAGTATGCTGCCCACTTCTGGAAAAATACGAGATGCAGAGAGTTAAGAAAACACTCAAAAGTACAAACCATAATAGCTGGAGGGGAACAACATCTTGGGTCCTCACTAAAAATGGAGGGTGTTGAAAAAGATCCTGGGCAGTTTCCTGAATGAGGTCACACATGTAAAACATGCACTAGGAGTGCCAACCAGAAGCTGATGTGCAGCTGAGTTGAAGAAGCAGCAAAAATTGCAGAGAAAGGTTGAATCTTTTGCAAAAGATATTATGCCCAGGTCGATACCCAACAAGTTGATGCAATTGATTTTGCAGACATGGGCAACTGTCTTAAAGATGTGAGTCATTTGGAGCTAGTAGTAAGGGGGCAGAGCTGTCAAAATTTCCATCATGTTTCTTCTCATCACCAGTTTTACCTTTGCATTCCATATTGTGGTTTGTAGCCTCAGATTAGAAGAAGTAGGAGTAGGAGTTATTGCTGAAGAAGCTGAAGATGGAAGCACTTTGTTGTTGGAGATATTTGGTGGTGGTGGGGCCTCCTTACTGGATTTGACCTCATCGTCTATGTCTACAGCCTCGTGCTCAAAGCTGTGGAAAATCCCATTCCAGGAACCCACAGTTGGTATATATAATTGACAGATGAAGGGTGGTGGGTTGTTGATAAATTTGTATGTATCATGCTGATGGAACAGGAAACTGGCTAACCAGCATCCCCTACTGCTGTGCTGAAGTTGAAACAGAAGAGTATGTCCTTTGTTTGAAGTTCTGGGTATTACCCTGATAGCTGAAGAAACAAAAAGTATGAAAGATTTGCAGGATGGAGATAGTTTTTGAAGCAAAGATTGAACACATCCAACACCACTAATTGACTCCCTTGAAGCAACCATACTAATTCTGAGCTTGACCAGAACAGAAAAGTGGGAGTTCTTGAAATTGCAGTTTTCACAGCTCACTGAAAACATAACCCATAGTTAGAAACAATTCCATCATTTGTAACAGAGAGAGTATAGAGATAAACCTTATTGACAGGCTGAGAGGCACGTCAACATCCTTCCCAATCCAACATACAATAAGCTGCAGCAGTTAAAAAGGGCACAACTGTGAACAACAGTACTCACCAAAAAAATAAAAATAAAATGGAGAGAGAGAGAGATCTAACTGCCTTCTGCATATGGAATCTATACTGAGGTTCTGCTGAGTGACCTGACTCCAAATATACTTCTCTCCAGTACTTAACCCATGTAATCAGAACAAAACTTGAGTCCACATTCAGAAAATGGCTGAAATGACATACCCAAAATCAAACAAAGTCTACAGTTGCACAGTCAAGTCTAACCACAATTTATGCTTATGAGACAAGATATGGAATTGCAAGTCATTACCTTTGAGAAGTCAGGCACCACGTAAAGCTTAGAATAGCGCTTGCAGATAGACAGATAATCTCTCTCTGGCTCCACCAGACTGTGGGGTTCAATCTGCAAACTCCCTCATCAGAGTTTGTAAGTGTAGTTCATTCAATTACTCATCTTGCAAACAAAATCCCTCAAAACCTGAGTCCCTAAATACATGTCTCTTGTCTCTGGCACCAGTAACTCTTCTCTGTGTGCAACCCACGCACTCTTTCCTGTTGTCCCTCTTTGCAAACTTGATCTGTATGATAAGATCACTTTAGCAATCATTCCTGGGATTCAATCACATCTGAGAAGCAGTTCTCAACTAAAGTGCCTGCAGAAACAGTACAGACAAAGACATCACAAACCCATGTCATAGAATTTCAAGGAATGGGAGATGCAAATCCACCACCTTGCAGTTGTATTCCCTTCGCTTGTCTTTGGATGGCGACATGTGCCTGAAAAAGGAATCACAAGCAAGAAAAACCAGATTGGGATCTCTGTAAAGTCTTTCTTTTTCATGACATTTGGAAAGGACAAGGAGATGTTCCTGCATCCACTACAAACATTTTGGAAGTGCTTCACTAGTCTGCATCAGTGCCTTCTCTTCTTAACAAGAAATATCTCTTAGAAGGCACAAACTTTTCACCTGTGCAAGGAATCATGACGAGGTGATTCCTTCCAGCTTCGGTTGTCACGATTGCCAGCTGGTGACATCTTGTGATCATGAGAAGCCCACAATCCAGGACTCTGATCCCTCTTCCTCTCATCATCCCTCCTCTCCCGATCTCTATCTCTATCCCTTCCTCTTCCTTGATCTTCACGTGTGTTGTTTCCTGTGCCTCCTCCATCCCTCCCACCTCCAATACCCACCTGGTTACTGCTACTGCTGCGCCCTCTCTCTCGGTTCTCTTGGCGCCTGTTGTTATCATCAAAGTGTCGGTCTACACCTCGGAATGGAGGTCGGTGATCACGGCAATCCTCGTTATGGCTACTGCCAATACTGGGTCGGTCAGAGCGGCTACCACCACCACCAGTACCCCTACCAGCACCATGACCAACTTCTCTGTGTCCTGGAAAACCCCCACCAGCTCCTTGACCTGCATTGTAATCTCGCCCTGGAGGCAGTTGAACCCCTCCGTATCCCATACCAGGTGCAGTGTGGCCACTGTACATTTGACCTGTCAGATGATCGGCATGCAAACACCATGGACATGTAATGTGAAGCAGATCTAGGCATACTCTGGTGATGAAGACTAATCCTAGAGGATTTTCATGACAAAAGACCGAAGAACCTGAGCTCAAAGAAACAACTGGTACCTCTGAGTCGCTTTCCACCAGTCATTCCTCCATACATGGATGACTGTTGGCTGCCTGAGAAAGCAGCTGCACTACCAGCTGCAGTTCGTCCTCCTCCCCCAACTCCAAAAGGTGTTATGAGTTCTACTTCACCTCTGCCTGCTCCAAAGCTGCCACTGGTAATCATTCCCCTTGGGTTTCCCCCATACTCCTGACAGGCACCTCCTCTTATGCCCCTAAACCGTCTCGCATACTCTTGTTGAGTCCTACACATCAGGGGAAATTTTTTAAAAAAGAACCACCCCACCAATCAGACAGGGTGCTTTCAATTGGCCAGCAATGACAAAATTGATCTTTTAACTCCATGTAAGAAACATGGTATATGCTAGGAAGGGGAAAACAACTAGCTGCATAAATGTACCTGGTGCCACTGTCCAAGGGTGAAGAGACTGCAGTTTGCATGACCATGGGTGCCTGAAGTGCTTGTTGCTGTCGGAGAATCTGGCTCTGTCACATGAATCAAGGAATATTGAGTCCCTATGACCAAATCCTAGACCCAAAACTGCGTAAAAACTGAACCCAAAACGTAGGACCAGCAGAGATGTGTACTACACCTGCTGCTCCTGTCTTTGCTGAGAAACTGCAGCTGTGACATGCGCATCTTGATAGTGGCGGGCACTATCTCCTTGTGAATCCACCTGCCCATATGCACTTTGTGTTTGTCCGCACTGGACCCTCTCAGCTACTTGAAAATTGCTGCTTTTTAGAGTGTAGCTAGCTCCATACTGCTCAGCTGTTGTTGCTGCTCCTGCTGCTTTCAGGCTGTAGGGTGCTGTGGGTGATGTTGGACCCCCATACTCGCCACTCTTTCCACCATAGCCCGCAGTGGATGCAGTTCCACCATACTTGGGTGTCTCCCCAAACTTGGTCATCTCTCCAAATTTGGTTGTGTCACCATATTTTGAAATCTCAGCATAGTATGTAGCATCTGCTGTAGCATAGACATCAGATGCACTACCAGATGATGCTCCTCCCACCACATATGAAGCTCCACTAGCTATGGTTGCTCTGCTATCCTGGGGTGCCCCATACACTGTTGAACCACATGTAGCCACAGTCTGTGCCTGGTAGTCATCATTAGATATCACTCCCTGTGCAATCCCTGCTGGTGCCTGTCCAGAGGACATGCCATGTGACACTGTCTGCAATCCTACTATCTCCATGTAACCCAAAGAAGCAGTTTGCAAACACACTTGGATGGCACATCCCAGTCTTTTCCACAGCATTCTTCCAATCTCTCTTGACCTTCTATAGAAGGGTCCTAGCTTGATGGATGGGGAGGGCACACACAAAGCCTTGGGAAAGGATCATTTTCTTCTGTCTGTTTGTTTTGTCAAATTGGAACTCACAGCAGCAATGTTGAAATTACCTGTTGGCCAGAAGCCTGAGCAGCAGGAGCAGCAGCATAAATGGCCCCATGTTGACCTGCATACTGGGTGGTAGCTGCAGTAGCTGCTGATACAGTTCCTGTGCCCATCACAGAAGCGAGGCCTGTGGCAGAGTGGCCATATGTGCCCTGAGACTGATCAGCCTGCTGAGCACCTTGCACTGAGGCTTGCTGTGACCATGCGACCTGCTGCTGTTGCTGTGCACTCATCTGTGCCCCTGTTGATATCGCACCATAGTTGTTGGCATTACTTCCATAACCCACTTGTGCCGAAGCAGCAGTTGCCTGCTGCCATGTCCAATATCATGAAAATTCGACTCTACAATCAAATTCACATGAACAAGAAGAACTACAGGGGGATTGAGCACCAAAACAAATTGTTCTGGAAAGACTGACTCCTAAAATCTGAACTTTCAGGAAAATGGGAAATTTCATGAGAAAATGTAAAAGCTTTTTTTTTAATATATGTACCTGCTGCTGGGCGTATGTTTGTTGGGTGTAAGTTTGTTGTGAGTAAGCTTGTGGTTGGGCATACATAGCACTGGTGGCAGATGAAGGTGTTGCAGCCTGTTGACCAGGATATGAGCTTGATGAGTAGGAATACTGTGATGCAACAACTCCTTGCTGCCAGAACAAAACATTGCCCACCAACCCAGTAACAAAAAGCTTAAAAATTTGTCACTACCCACAATCTTTAAAACCAAAACCTTGCAATCTTTACATACCTGTACGCAAATACGCAACCAAAATTTCCTCCTATAGCAACAAACCAAAAACCCACAATTCTTCAAAATTTGAACACAAACTGAATTCTCAATTGTCTGTGAAAATGTGTTTTTCACCACAAAGTCATTCATTCTTTATTCCAGAAATTTTTAAAAAAAGAAATAATACCCATAATAAAGCTTTAAAATCTTGTCACTACCCCACAATCTAATAAAACCAAAACTTTGCAATCTTCATATACTCTTTCCACAACGGGTAACCAAAATTTCCTCATCTGGCAACAAACCAAAAGCCCACAATTTTTGAAAATTTGAACACAACCCTAATTTTCAATTGTCTGCCAAAAATGTGGTTCTTTCCTAATCAATTCACTCATTGTTTGTTTCCAAGAAAATATTAGTAATAATTATACCCATAATTACCTTTCTAACATAAAATGGTTCATATTGAAGTTTGCACAATCAATTTTAGGCTATGAAACCAAAATGGGTTATAGATGCAAGAAAGATACCTGCTGCTGTGCTGCTGCAGTCCTAGCCAAACCCCATTGATGATCCATTGCAATGCCTCCTCCCCCTCCTCCTCCTCCTCCTGCTTAAGAAAACACTTAGTGTCTGCACTAATCTAGTATGACAACAACCCCCATGCTGAGTGGCATGAGATTTGAAAAGCTTAGAATGATAGAAACAGCAACAACAAGAGAGCAAATGCACACACTCTTATGCAAGAGGTGGTGCCCCTTTGCTCTCATAGGTACCACCAAAAAAACATGTTGTAACTGTGTACCATTTCATGTATGTGGGTATATATGTGTATTACATAATGTAGGTATACACACACAGAGAGACACAAATGCATGTATATTACATATACAAGAGATGTCTGTGGTGGTTTGTTGTAGTCCCTAATTTGGAGCCAAATGGGTGTGTCTCAACTTGCACATCTGCTCTTGCTATTGGACAAGGAGAAACAACTTAGAGAAAAATAAAATGGCAACAATCAATCTCAACAGCAATGAGGTGTGGTCATCAATAAGTGTATGTGTGTGTGTGTGTGGGGTTTAAAACAACAGAAAAATGTGTGTGTTTGTTTAGGAGCACCCACCCACAATTGAGATGCTAGCAAAACAGGACTTCACACTTCTTGAATTGTAACTGCATGTGAGATTTCTGCAGTCTCAATTATCACATATAAAGCACATCATGCATGCAGAGAAATCTCTGAAGTGTATTTGAAGGGCACCTTATGTCCATGAATATTGTTCCTAGAAAAGAGGAGGGATCTTGAGGTGGTAAATGGGATTAGCTAAAAGAATAAACCAACCCTAAGGCTATCCCATTCACATTAAAGCACTATAAGCTGACTTGGCAAATGACATGGCATTGGGGTTAAGAGAGGGATAAATATGTTATGTTGTGATATTTGAACTTAAAAGAATAAACTAACCCTAATGCTATCCCATTCACACAAAAAGCAACAAAAAATGACTTGGCATTGGGGTTAAGAGGGAAATCCATGTGTTGGGATATCTTAACCTTAAAGAATAAGCTGACTCTAATGCTATCCCATTCACACAAAAGCAATAAAAACTGACTTGGCAAATGACATGGCATTGGGGTTAAGAAGGGGAAAATTATCGGGCAGATTAAAAACTCTCAAACTGCCAAAAAATTTCCCAGCATTCTGGAAAATGTGTCTCAACACACACACACACACACTTTGGCTATTATGCACATTTTGAACTTGTAATCGATTGGGCCAAATGCTATCAACAAAAAACATAAATTCTAGTGAAGATGATTCATTGGAGATGGTTTAGGTAGGACAACTTTAGATTCCTCAAGCCATCGTACATTGGACAATTTCAAATTGGAATTTGTTTAGCCTGTTCCCGAGTGAAGAAACATGAAAAGGTGTTTTTCATATATATATATTTCAACATTGTATTCACGAGAAGATATTGAATACATTCTTTACCAATTTGCATATAATTTCTTTTTAATTGAATTAGAATTTAATTCAATTGAATTTTAATCCAATTGTTGAATTGGAACTGAATTTAGTTTTAACCGAATTAAATTTAAATATATTGAATGGATTCAATTTCATATAGGAATGAATTAGTGTCTCTTGCTTCAACAACATTCAAAAAAATTCTTGGTCCAGAATAATGTTTGAATAGTGTTTGTTGTAACCTTGTTTTTTCGATGTTTTTATTCTTGGTGCAAATAAGGAGGATTTATTGCATATTACACATTACATCATAAAGTCATCCTTACCTTTTTGACCAAAATTCATCTTTATCAATGTTGTTTAATGATTAAGTTTTATGCATCATGTCATTACTATATAACAAATGGTTTATAATATTGACCCATTTATACCTTTACAAACATGTTTTCAATGACATGTGTTCCATCTTTCAAAAAGAGAGGAAAAATTCTAAACATTTAAAACTTACATATTTATTAAATTACTAACTAAGATGAAGCAAGAAATAAAACATTTGAAAATACAATAATACAAAAAAAATTGATCAAATAATGGTTGAAGAGGTGTATTTGTGAATCATATTATTTTTGAAACTCACATCTAAGATTTTTTTATTTCCTAAAATCATTTTTTAACAAAATCGAATTTAAGGACTTATGAATGTTTACAAAACAAATTATAGATGCAAAATGTCATGTTATCATTGTTACATGATTGCATACATAATATGAATGAATAAACTAAAATAATTTTGTGCATGTTTTGTGATAGGATTAATGGTTATTAATAATTTATTAAAATAATGGTATGTTTAACAATTATTTAAAGTTTCTTATTATCAATATATATATCCATGAATCTTCTATGGAATAAAAATGATTTTTCTATATATTCATGATTGATTAAATCTGTGATCCTTCCATTAGTTTGTTTTGAAAATTCATGAATTAACATTTCAATTTGAAATATCATTAATTATATGTGTCATGGACATCATTTTTACATGATGAATTGAGTTCATTCATGACTTATAATTGACTTTTAGTTCATTCCAAATTAATTCCTAATTCTTTTTTAGTTAACTTCTAATTCACTTTCATTTCTTTTAGTCCATTTTTTATTGACTCACCATTACTTTTTAGTTCATTTTTAATTAAGTCTTAATTAACATGTAGTTCACTTGTAGTTAGGAAACTTCTTAACCTTGGTTAGTGTGCAAATTGAAACTTTTACGGAAGTTTTCCTAAATAAAAATAAGATCCTTATTACCTTTTAAGTATGTTCAACATTAGTTTGAACTATGATCTTGTTCCATAGCTTCATATGTTCTTTTTGTGTTTACATTTTCATACTTTATCATAATAAACATTTGTTTACACTTTTGTTTGCGCATTTTGTGTTTTTGTTTTTAGGCTCTTCATGTGGTTTGTTTTGTATTTGTGTTTATATTTAAACTTAAATCTATTTTTCATCATTCATCTTCATAGTTCTTGCATGTTTGTGACATTATGGGTAAATAATGACCAACATTGTTTTTCATTACAAATGTCATTATTTGATGATAAATCTTAAACAAATTTACAATATATGAATTATTGATTTCCCATTATATGAATTTACAATATCCTTGAAATTAATAAAAACCTTTAAAACTATTATTGACATTACAAAATCAAATAAAAGATTAAAATGATGCTACAAAATAAACATGATTTAATGATATAAAATGGTTTGTATGTTTTTTAAATTTCATTTGATGATCCTTGTTTCTTCTGCAAATGTGACCCATTAAAAAAACAATGTATCTTGTCTATTGCATAATTTATTGTACATGAATGTCATTTTTATATCTACAATTTATTTACTATTGTAATACCTTCGCATCTTTGACACTAATTACATTATTTGCAAATTCCAATTTTTTTATTAAAGAAGAAAATTTTGTGAAGGAAAATATAGTCTTTTTGAATATTCAAATATATTTTTATTCTTGACATGAATTTTTTTTAATTCATTAATTATTCTACAAAAATGTGTTGAATTTTTTTTACTACATTAGTCAAAATTATTTAAATAATCTTCAAAGCATTATGAATTTATTAAATCATGTGATTTTTATTCCCATGAATATGTCGTGGTGGTTATAATTTTTTTTCAATGTGTGTTATTAATTGAATTAAATACATGAGAGGGTGAATTGCTTGTTGGCATGGGATCTTCAATAAAACAGAAAAAGAAAGCAAAAAAAGTGATTAAAAAGAAAATTTAAATAAATGATCTAGTTTGAAGGTAGTTCATCAATATTTGCAAATTGAGTGCAAATTGAAATGGGCAAGACTTTAAAAATCATAAAAGTTGATTTTTTTTAAATTATAAAATTTTCCCATTTTCTATGTAGTTAGAAACATGTTCAAAGTTTTGGTCTTGATTTCAAATTTTACATTATCGAGATTTAATATTTTAGTTCAATTAATTTCATATTAATCACAAATCACATGTTTATCAACCTATTACCATTATGTATGGTTAAGACTTTGAAATTCCTTTGTGCATGTTGTTATTTAATAATGCATGATTCACATTCAAATGCATTTTGGTTTCATCTTTTCATTCAACAATTACATTTTAAGATTTAATGGCCTATTAAATAATACATTATATATGCTTTGAAAGATGAATATTGAATTCTAATAATTTTTTTTGACCCATACATAATGATTGAAAATTTTCCTAGATATTCTAAATTTCAACATTTTATTTCATATGAAAGGAACATGTCTTGGTGTATTTCAAACCACTAAACCAGATTTTCCATCCACAAATTTTTTATTAGATTTGATATTGATTAATTTTCACAATTCCAACACTTGATAACATTGAATTTAACATGATGATAAATTTTGGTTTGTATTGAAAATTAAATTTACAAATAAATCAACATGAAATTTCATTATGATCATAATTTAAAACTGATTTATCATGTTTTTTTGGGGGTATTTTTAATTTAATAGTTATTTTTTAAAAAAATTAAAAAAATCTACCATAATCTATTTTATAAATTAAATCACATATGAAAACATAAAAACATAAAATTTCAACTTTTTGTGTAAGATTTCAGTGGACATTCTTTAATCAAAATTAAAAATATTTGATTGAACATTGAAATGATATATCCATCAAAACATTTGATCAAAGTTGATAAGTTTACAATTTTTTTATAATCAATGTTATGTTTAATAAATTTAACTTTAGCATCAAATTTATTAACATTTAGTGGGAAGTGGCATTTGACAATTTTTTAATATCAACTACACACACATGACTTGAGGGGTGGACATTTTATTTTGTCCTTTTTAACCACCCTATCCTTGGAATGGGTAAACATTTTTTTCCCCTTTTAATTATTTTCTCTTTTCACATCAATTAAATGTATCGCCCCTTTCAACTTTGATTTCTTTTAGAATTAGTGAAGACTTGACCTATCATTTCAAAAAAAATTGAATTTTTAAACCACTATGTTTGTTGTTAAGCTAAGTTCCTAAAAGGTCCCAAGATGAGATGTCAACTTAGTAAATGTTTCCAAATTTGAACATCTTTAGTCAAAATTCAAATTGATGCAATGTTTTGGTTTGAGGATGACTTAGCTTTGTTAACAACAAAAACACACCACAACAACACCAAGGATGATGGAAAATGGAGAAGAACAAAAAAATAGGAATGTCAACAATGAACCACAAAATGACAACAAGTAATAATATGGGTGTCAAAATAACATGCTAGAAACACCAAAGGTGTTAAGTTGATTATGAAAATTTTCTTTTTCCAAGCAATAAAGGGCATTGAGATATTGAAGGTTGGGAACACTGGATATATAATGTTGGAGGATAGCAAAAAACACATAAAAGATGTTGTGGGCACTAGGGCTAAAAATATTTCACATATATATTTGAACATAAGAAAGTATAGGAAGGACATTGGAGGACATTGGAAAGGCCCCAAATTTTTTTTTTTAAAGATAATGAAAAGCATAAAAAAGGACATCACGGATGTTAGAAATATTAATGTTTTAATGGGTGAAAATTAAATTTCATATTTTAAAATTTATGGAAGAAGAAATGATTTCATGGACAATATATATGATCATGGATTACCAATTTTTGGTAATTTTTTATCTTTTAAATAATTTACTTAAAAAATTATAAATATATTAATATTTTGACCTTATGTCAATTGATTGTGATTGGTAGTGTGAAGCCCAAGTTGTTATGTTGTGAGTGCATGAGCATGAACACGTGAACTTGATATAACATTTTTGAAATATTTTTCCCATGTGGATAGAATATTCAAATGATACATTTGGTGCCACATGGACAAAATATTTGATGATATGGACAAATATGTTGCACATGGACATATTTTGAAAATGGATGAAAGTTGACAAGGACCCATTGCTTGTTTAATGTTTCTAATAAGGTTCATGTGAGACATTACCAAATTGTAGGGTCAAACTTGGCTACCACCTTGTGGTCCTAGGCCCCTTGTTTTGGGAAAGCCCCCACTCTAAGGCTTTAGCCTACACATACCACCTTCAACAAGTTACATTTTTTTCCTATTAATAATAATAAAAATTTTATGAAGTCGAATTCTTAAAATTTAGAGTGGAAAATGCTTCTAGCAATTTTGTATAGGAAATGTTTTATCTTGAGAGCTTTTGGGGAATTTCAAACCTTTGTGTGAACTTAAGGTACAATATAATTAATTCAAGATTCTCACATGACCTTCCATTTGGTTGCTCTATCTTAATACCTTTGGGGATTTGACATACCTAGCATGTTAAATATTTGGAAGAGTCCAAATATGGACTCTTCTCCTCAATAGTTTTTAGAAGTGGCAATTTATTGTACATTTACAATATGGGTAAATGACATGTAAGTACCATGCTTAATGTAGACCATTAAGTTAGGAAATTTTACCAATATTCTATGAAGGTGATGGAAAGGAGCTTGTTAGTTTTTGGTTGTGGTACATCATGATAGTTGTGATATTAAGACTAGTTCCATTAGTAGCAAAATATAATTTTGTAAACTTTAATCTAGATGAAATTTAGGCCAATTAAAATGTCGTCACATATTAAGCCAATTTCACATATTTTATGTTTTTTCCTAACATGTTCTTGAATTTTTAAACATTTAAACATGTAAGCTATGATGGTAAAAACATGGTTAGGTGGTTTTTTTTTTAAAAATTATGGAAAGTTCACATTTTATAGTTGTTAAAATTCTTAAAATTATGATGATTATCAGATTATAAATATTATAATTATACCTTTTTATTGGTTAAAAATATTGGTAAGCAACATATATATGTCACTAGACATGTGATTGGTCCAAAAATTCATGTGAAAGCTTGAATATTTCAATGTGAAATGGATTATGAATGATGAGAATCATGGCATTTTAAAAATTTTAAAAATAAAATAAAAATTGTATTTGAAAACTTCAATGCATTTTATTCTTAAATTCCTCATTTGGTGATCACCTGTCTTTTTAGTTTTAATTTAAACATTATGATGACATACTTTTTAACTCCACATTTTTCGTTCTATTCATGTGACAAACACAATATCGTCATTCAAAGTTCATTTTATGAACTCATATATATATTTTAGAAGCTTCATACTTTTTAATATAATTCTAATTCAAATCCATTACAACATATGGATAATAAAAAAGATTGATAATGTTATTGTTGAATATGGTTTTATATTTTAAGTTCATCTACAATCTAATCATTCATAACTTTTCATACAACCACACTTTTTCACTTTTAGTTCCTTTGTCGGGTCAATAATTTTGTTTCTAAAATTTGAACTTTTAAGCTTATGGTAATGATTGGATGGCCAAAATGACAAGTTTCAGGCTCTTAATATATAGGTTGATAATCAATAAAATTTAGGATGGTGACCTCTTGAAAGGTCATTGAAGGTTTGGTAGGGGAAATAACCTAGTACTTTGGTTTGCATTATTTTTACTAAATGCCTTTCAATAGCCCTTCAAGTTGAACAACACCATTTTTGGCAATGGTATTTAAATGTTAAATTTGGGAACAAAAATGACTTATATTATGATTTTTCTAGGTGTTTTCAAAGGATCAAGAATTAAGAATTACAATAGATAATTTTGGTAGTTTTTACCTTAGAAAAATGTTCATTGAAAAAAATTATTTTTTGAAATTATTTTTTTATAATATTTGAAAATCAAATTACATTTTGAAAGCTAAAAGAAATTAGAATATCATTGATTGAAATTAAAATATTTCAAATTTATATTTCTAGATATTACAATGGAAGAAGTAATATGGGTTTGATTTGCAAATGAAATTTCAAAAATTTGACCAGAAATCATCAATCATATTATAAAGTTTTAATGAATTGTGTGTTTGCCATTTTAAAAAAAAAAATCAAATTGAAAGCATGGGTACAAAAATGAAATATTGATATTCAAATTTGCATTGAAAATTTTGAACAAAGAGGTGATTCAAATGTTGAAATGAAATAATATATTAAATTGAATTTGAAAATTAGAATACTAATATTATTATTATAATTTGAAAACACATATGTACATATAGTAGTTTTGACTAGTAAATATTGATGGAAAATTTGTTCAAATTATTTACATGGTCTATACTCATAAACATTCAAAAGAAAAAATAACCTCAAAATTTGGAAAATAACAATTTTTACAAACTATTGTGAAAATTTTGTAATAATTGGACAAATGACAATGAGCACCTCAAGGATTTGAAAAAACATCATAGTGACATTGAAATTTTTCAAGTGATTCTACCATTATGCACAAGTTGAAAGGCAAAATCAACATTATATTTTGAGTTTTGAGACATAAGTTTTTAAATAATAATATTTGTAACAATGAATTTAGAATGTGATTGTATATTACAAAAAAAATTACTTCAATAAAGTATAAACACTTGAATGAGAAAAAACAAATTGAAAACAAAAGGAAATCTTGATTTTGGATTATTTCCAATTTAATTTGAATTTTTTTTCTAATGGTTAAGGCTTCATGAACCAATTCAAGGTGCTTTTGTGTGTGTGTGTGTGTGTGTTTTGGTTATTAGGGTGATTATGATGAAAATTTCAGGTTGAAATAACTAAGATTGGTGGTCTTTTAATGTTTTTTCAAATTTTCATAAAACACAAAAAACATGTTCCCAAATTTGATTGTCATTTGCTAGTTTATTAAATTAAAGAAAATGAAATTGACAAAGAAATTGTTACACCCCACATCTTGTCCTGAGGGAAACTAAGAGGAAACTTTACCTTGAAAATGTCTTTGATACTGAATACATTTGGCATTGTTGCACCTTCCATTAAAAAAATGTCATCTAGTTCACATTTTAGGTTGATCACCACCAACTTCATCTCCTTGACATAAATTTTAATTGATAATTGATTTTTGTTTTATAGTTGTTTGAATAACAATTGCATCATATTTTTCCTTGGTGTTCCAAATTACTAAGAATGGATGGTTTTTTTAAATAATCAAGTTCTTCGTGTCCAAGTTGAATGCATAACTCTCAAAATCTCACAATTCAATGAGTGTACTTAATTGTTTCAAAACACCATTGGCATATTTTATGAACATGTTTCCCTTGATTGTAATAATTTTGGCACATTATGCCAAAATGTGACTTTCAAAAATATGACTATAGAATAATTAGATTCATTGATTATGCCATTTTTGTAGTTGTTTATGTCAAAATGACATAAATGATGGGTCTTATTTGATTATGTAGTCATTTGAGTGTAGTCATGAAAGTCACGTTTTGGTGTAATGACAACACATAAAACCATATCCATCCTAGAAGGGGGTAATACCCTTTGTTGTAAGTGTGTTTAACTTGATCTTTGTTAAATAACTTTTGCAAAATTTTCCTAATTCACCTTGAAACAATTTCCTTCAACAATGATCCCTTTTGACAAACACCAAACATATTATAATGTTTATTTGTCATCTTTGGTAGATTATAATATTCAATTCTTGTGTCTTTGTGAATTTTCTATAAAGGGTTACCAACTATTTTGAATTTGAATCCATTGTGGCTTTTTGATGAACCATTTTAAAAGTCCCTTTTGTCAAATTAACATTTAGTCAAAAAGGTCACTTTACTGTATTAGCCAAAATTAATACATGTCTTTTATGCCCTAACTCTTTAATCAAAGTGCACATCCCTTTTGGTCAATGTAAATGTTTTAGTCAAGTTAAACTTTAAATTCAAAAGTTGTGTTTTCTTGTAGTGAAGGAATACCAATCCCTTCAGTGTTCACTAAAAAAATTATTATCATCACTAACCTTACCAAATCCACGTGAATGAAGTAGTTTAAATATGAACTAATAATTAAATTAAATTATTGAAAGCTTATGTTGGGTAAAAATGTTGCTAAAAAGGAAGTTAATATTTGGAGAAAACTTAAAATGCTAATGAAATATGGTATAAAAAATCTAATATTTTAAATTCATCATTCAAAGTTTTTCCATGTAGGTGGAGAGTATTAAAATTAATAAATGAGGAGTTGAAATATGATCATCTTGAACCTTACTTATAATATCTTAATATTTTTTGCCTATTGAAAGGTTTGTTACAATGACAATATAAATTATAAATCATAATTACAAGATGGATTTACAAAGAACTAAGTTTTAGATTGATTTTCAACTTGGTTTCATGTTGAATTGATGTCAAAACATGTGCCTTGAGACCATGAAACCAAATGACTAGTAAATGCTTTCGTTATTTTTGGAATTTTGTGAAAAGAAAAGAATTCTTCATAACCATAGAACATTGCCTGGATTTTTCCATTGTATTTTTAGCTCCCTTACTTGCTTGAAGAAACATGTTTTCAACAAGCAAAATCTTTTGTGGTGGAAGGTAATGGCTAGGTTGTATTGGGATATTCTGACTAGTGGAATGTATTAGCCAACTTGACACTATATCAAAAAATGAAAAAATCTCAAACTTGTTTTACATTAAAAAAAGACCTAAGTATAGGCCCTTTCATGACTTTCAACATGTTCCCTTAGCCTATTAGCTTTGAGCATAGATCTCAAATCATGAGAGGGCTTGTACTTAGGCTCGTCTTTTATACTTAGTATTGGTGCAAGTCATCCTACTTAGATGCTTTCAGCAGTTATCCGCTCCGCACTTGGCTACCCAGCGTCTACCGTGGGCACGATAACTGGTACACCAGAGGTGCGTCCTTCCCGGTCCTCTCGTACTAGGGAAAGGTCCTC
>Ga0209208_10001172_pt1 | contig 36557 bp, 33 predicted proteins | sample S1TSphfallax_3_FD_187694 | JGI IMG/M metagenome (GOLD analysis project Ga0209208, IMG submission 187694) | Host-associated microbial communities from peat moss isolated from Minnesota, USA - S1T2_Fd - Sphagnum fallax MG (SPAdes) (version 2) | ecosystem: Host-associated > Plants > Peat moss >...
GGGGCAGGGCAGGGTCCGTCTGTCCGTCTGTCTTGCAGGGCAGGGCAGGGGGCAGGGCCGTGCGGGAAGGGCAGGGGCCAAATAAAGAGTAAAAGATAAGGAAAAATAAAAGGGCGGGCAGGGCAGGGGCCAAATAAAGAGTAAAAGATAAGGAAAAATAAAAGTGCGGGCAGGGCAGGGGCCAAATAAAGAGTAAAAGATAAGGAAAAATAAAAGGGCGGGCAGGGCAGGTGCCAAATAAAGAGTAAAAGATAAGAAAAAATAAAAGGGCGGGCAGGGCAGGGGCCAAATAAAGAGTAAAAGATAAGAAAAAATAAAACGTATAAAACTTCACAGTGGCCCAAGGTCACGGGCACCCACGGGGGACTTCAAGGTGGCCTTCGGCCACGGGCACCCACTAGTTGGAATATGATGAATGAATTGCTAAATTTTTAAACAGTTTGTTGACATGCAACCAAGAGTTTAAAGCACATGAATGCATATGAATCTTCTTCAATTTGTGAAATTGGGCATTTCAACTTTCCATATCTTACATATTTTTCATCATTTTAAGAACATTTTCATTTTGTGCACTTGCCAGGGCTAAAAATGCATTCCTTCAAACAACAAACTTGTTGCTTCATTGGTTGAGTAGATTTTTTATTTTTACATTTTTTTGGTCATTATTTTTGACCCAGGCTAATGTTAGGTACATACAATTGAGGAGGCTACATGGTATTATATGGTAATATATTGTCTCATATTATTTAGTTGTGAGGACCCCCAAAGTTCAGTCTTTTTTCTTTTGTTGTGGGCATCTTTGATTGACCATTTAAGCTTAAAACGGAAATATTATAATCTCTCTTTTAGATTGTTACAAGAGCAATGTGAAACAAGAGGTGTCTTTAATGAAGTGACCAAACTTACTAGTTCCCTGGTCTTGAAAAGAAACAATAAACCTTCTTGGGTGGTAACCATAGGCTAAGCCACTTCCCAACTTCCACCCATTCAAAACACACCTCCCATCACCACAACTGATCTATTGCAAGCCGTCAATTTTTGACATATAAATATGGCCAACCATATTGCAGAGGGTTGGTTATGCACATGGAGAGATTTTCACAACTATTTTGAGCCAACTTGATATCATGTCACTTCTCCCTTTTCCTTAATTTTACTCCTTTGTACATTTCCCTAATCTAAAATGTGTTTTCTAATAAAGCTGTGCAGGACTTTGATAACCCTTTCCACGGGGCATACAATCTCCTCCCATTGGGTACACAAGAATGAATGATCACAGGGGCATGAAGCATGGGTGTACATTTATTTCATGCTTCTATTAAGTAAGTTACAGGACTTGTCCACTATAGTCTATTTCCCCAGAAGCAATACCATTTGATTGGCCCATCACCAATATTTTTGGAACAGCATAAATTTAAATTTCTGTGTCTGAAGATGGAAAAGTATTTACAATACTCTTTCTCACAAATCTTTTATCCTGAGCAAATCTCTTTACAATTTATATACATAGAAACTTAACCATAGCCAAACAATATGGGATAAAAAAAGGTGCTATTGAGAACATCTTAGGGAACACATTGAGAACTTGATGGAAACACAATGGACAAAAACAAAAAATGCCCCCCCCTTTCCGCCCCCACTCCTCCAAGAGTAGTTTGTGAAGGCAACCGTTCAGAACTGTGGAATGGTGTCAAGGAAAGAGGTTTGAAGAGATACAAATGGGTACTTGCAGATATTCATCTCTTGGATCTGTAACCACTGAAGCAGCTGGCTGCATGCCTGACTGAACTTTGTTGCTAATTCCCTAAACTTTAGCTTCTCCAAGTGCAACTCTCAACTGCCATGGGCCTTCTTCTCTTCTGCAACTTTCAAGGTTCTTTTCTTCCCTTTTCCCCTTTTTTGAAGGTGAATCTGTGAGCTTCTTGTCTCTCAACCTCTTCTTCCTCATCGACCAACAGCTTTGTGATCTGTAGATGTCCCAGGCTTGCTGCAAACATCACTAATTTTTTCTCTTCAATGTACACTACATGTACAGTTTTAAAAAGATTCAATCGATGATATCTCTCTCAATTTCTCTCTCAATTCAAGGAGGTGTAGGATGATCATATCTCCTGCTGTGATCAGCACCTAGTGTGTAAAGAATGTCAGGCACTTATATGTACAATAATAATTTATAATCTTGACAGAGTTTTGTAAAAAAACTGTTGGACCAGAATTTTGGGAGTAATGTCAGTTTGGGGGAAGTCTTCACTGGTTGATGTATATGCTTCTCTCCTTGGGTAAGATTCTTCCTCTGACCAGGACTTTAGTCATCTCTCGGATGATCTGGTTGTGGATCTGATATATAGAGATCTGCATCATGATGTGATTTTTTATTTATGTAGTTTTTGTTTGGAAATTTGTCAAAGGGCAAGCATAAAGAGTTTAAATACTGGTCAAGAAGCTTTAGATGATCATTTCATTGATGGCGGCAAAGATCTATAACAGATCATAAGCGGAGAAATCTTCCCATTAGTTATCAGACTTTCCGCTCAGGGAAATCTGTAACACATTTGTTGAGATTATGATCATGTTGAGCAGGATTCACAAATTATGACAAGAGATTTGGTTGCTGCATTGGAGAAACTTCAAGGATCAAATTTGTTAGCACCTATGGCAATAGTACTAGACTGTGGCCGCGTTCTGCACCATCCGCGAGCCATGAGTTTCACGGCTCCCATTGAAATTGCACGTGGCTGGATCATGGCATTTACCTATGGCATCTTGCTTCAGTGATTATTCTGCTGCCACCGAATCATGTTGATTCTCTCTCCTGCAGAAATCTGTAATAATGTATTCTGGAAACTGCTGGACACATCTCGGTAAATATTGATTGCTCTCTCAAGCAGTTTTGTACTACAACGTCTAGTTTGCGTGAAATGTTCTTCCTAGCTCCATTCAATATTTAGTCTTCAAGTCCCTTGAGGTTTAGAGCTCATTTGAGTGTGGATCATTGCCCACATTGACCATGACGCAAAGCTTCAAGCCTTGGATTTCTTGTGCAAGTTACGGCATTCTCAAACTGGTTCAAAATCATCACTAGAAGTAATGGAAGAGACGTGCAAGAGTCTTTGAGAAAGTTAAGATTCAGCGAGCAGGTCGGCGATCCGCGTCATCGCTCGAGGGTCGTGGGGCTCCTCTGACATATCGACAGAGAAAAAGGAATTTAGTATTAGGCATGGGATCGACAGCGGGTCCTGCATATAGTATGGGCTCGCGAACCAAATGGAAAGCCGGAGACCACCGTCGAGGCCCAGGTTCGTATAACCCACCTCCAACAATCGCCAAAGGGCCCGCCTTCTCCATGGGCGCCCGCACAAAGACGGCGCAATCTTCTGAGTTCTGGGAGCGAGGCCCTGGTAGCTACGATATCTTTGAGGGGTTGAACAAGCGCGGGCCCGTATACAGTTTTGGAATTCGAGGCACGTACAAAGCCGCACGGTCTGAAGGACCAGGTCCCGGAGCTTATGATTCCGTCAGCACCTGCTTCACCAAGACAGCAGCACCATCTTTCTCAATGGGAGGCAGATGCAAATCTAACTACAGCACTAATAGCCCCGGACCTGGGACTTACGATATCTCTAGGAGCACGAGGTCAGGTCCCGCTTTCAGCATCAGCCAGAGACCCGCCGACTTCTCAGCTGCGGTTCCTCACGCTCGTTGTACGTAGTAATATAAACACCTCCTCATCCTCCTCATCTTCCGCCGAGTTTTTGAGTACTTGTCGCTGCTTGAACTGGATCATGATTCATAATAGAACGATGCATGTAGCTCATATGTATGTACCCATGCAACAATGCTTATAAATCAAAATGATAGTTCGTGATCGACATTAATCATTAGTGGTTGCTTCCAGCTTACATGAACGTGAGCAACACTAGTACTAGTAGCAAGTCGATGACGCCAGGTCCAGGCGCCTACAACATCGACTGTTATAACAACGTCGTCCATTCCTCAGCTCCAGCATATTCACTCACCTCCAAAGCTACACACATCAAGTCTGAGCAAGATTCGACTCCAGGACCTGGAGCTTACTCATGGAACACCAGGAGTTCAGGCCCCGCATTCACCATGGCCCTCAAGAGACGAGACAACAACAACAACAACAAGGCATCGACCTAGTAAGTACTACGTACGCACGTACGTACGTGCGAGAGGGATCTCGATCGAAGCTTCAGATCGATGATCACAAAACAACAAAAGCCCATGAATAATTAGTCTTAAGAACTCTGATCAATCTCTTGCAATCCTCTTAAGAGCTCACTACAATCTCTAATCAGTAAATCTCTCGCAATCCTCTTAAGCACATGCACACATTGATCTCTAATCACTCAATCCTCTTATTGAAAGTAGAACAATCTTTGATCAATTTCTCTTGCAAATCTCCTAATGAAGCACAACTATATTCTTTCGATCTCTTATAATCCTCTTTTAAGCACAACAAGATCCTCTTAAACACATCGACAATGTTATTCTCTAATCAATCCATCTCTTGGAATTTTTGTATGTGTCTCTCCCTTTCTCTATGTACTTGTACAATGGCTTACACATAAATATGCATATGTATACTCACATACAAAAATATGTGTGTAGCATAGTTGCACTTTCGCATACTTTTATAAAACTTTTGTACACATATGTCTATAATAAAAATTTTGTTACCATGAAAAGGTTTGATAGACCAAGTGAACACTATGAGGACACCGTAGGGGTAAACAGGCTGGTGACTGAACACATAGTGTGGGGGTCAGCTCTGAATCTTACTGAGTGCCTGCTTTGGTTCTACTGTCTCAAGATAAAGTGTATTGGAGTAGAGGCCGCACTCAACGCCCTTTAAATTGCTTAAATCGAGTCAAAAACCAAGAAGTTATGCCCCTCTAAAGATCTAGTCATAAAAAATGACGAAAAAATAAAATAAAAAATGCTTCGAACACACAAAGCTCAAGTGAGTTTACTTACTCGCCTATAACCAAACAAGGATATCCTCTTTTATGGACTAATATAGTTTGTCCTATCATTAGAATAGATGAAAGTTGCAAACCCACACATTTACAAAATAATCGTTCAATTTTGAACGTGGTTAGGATCTTCACAAAAGTTAGGGCTATGAATTGATGAATATAATGGGAGTAGAAGCTCTTGTTCACCAAATTGTTGCAAGTTTGTGGGTGCAAAAATGGGCATGGTAAACTCATTACATGTTTGTGGATGTTGGATTTTTTGGACACTCGTTATTATGAAATGCAACTATTTTCTTGCACAATCATCAAGTAGAAATGAGAGCTTTCTACTCTTGCTTTCTACCGCAGTGATGGTTCTTGAAGGTTTGATGCTAACAAACATTGGTTTTCTTAGACATTTGTTACTCTTGCTTTCTACCACAATGATGGTTCTTGAAGGTTTGATGCTAACAAACACTAGTTTTCTTGGACATCTGTTATTCTTGCTTTCTACCACAATGATGGTTCTCAAAGGTTCGATGCTAGCAAACATTGGTTTTCTTGGACATCTATCACCAGGAGCAATGGGCGTTGGTTTTTTTAATGGTTTGTAGCTAGGAAAAAGTAGTAAGCAACGCATCACATGCTAGATGACAATGTTAAGAAAAAGAAGTGCACCAATAAGAATAGCACATCACCAAGAAGAAGATGCACTTGAGCTTGCATCGATGTTGTTTTTCCAAATTTTGGTTGTATTTGATGTTCTTGAAATTTCAGCTCCAAGTTCCATCATTGTTGTAGCTTGCATTGTTTTTCTAAACATGTCTTTGAACTTTGAGCTCAAAATTTCAATGTTGCTAAAGTTTATTTAGGTTGTATGGACATGTTCTTAAAACTTTCATTTTGAAACTCCATCATTGTTATGGCTTGCATTGGTTTTTTGGACACATTTTTGAAACTTTGAGCTCAAAATTTTAGTATTGTTGAAACCTATTCTAGTTTTTCAATCTTATGGGTGTTCTTGAAGTGTTTCTATTTGGTTCGCGTTATGGTGATCTTAGATCATGTTCTCCTTTAATTTTGGTTTCGGTGGTGACCATATGTATCCCTCTTATTTAATCAATAAAAGGTAACAACCTCTTGCTTATTGTTTAGCTTGTGTTTACTACCTAACTTGTTGATGAACCCAAATTGTGCATCCAAGATTGGTACCCATGTACCTACATGGATCTATTCAGAAGCTTGTTTGAATGTTTTGGTGAAATCTATCATTAACTTCCTTGATAGTTGTTGGAATCCAAGCTACAGTAAATTGTGCTTTAACATGTTTTTCAACAATTCTAATTGTTGCTCTAATTGTTATAGTCCCCAATTTTGGTATTTTTTGGGTTCATTTATCTTTTCTTTTTTTCCTTCAATTTCCTCTACAATTGCCTTGTTTTTTCCATTAGTTGATTATCTAATAGGATATTACTATGATCCATGTGATTAAGAGTAATCAATTAATGGATATTTTCCCTTTGTGTGTCTTATAAGTAAATGAGGTAATGAGAACAAATCGTGCAACCTCGTGGCTTCCTAATTCAAATGGTTTGATGGACTTTGGTTTCTTGCTTCCATCAGGAGTAACCTCATCTAGGTTTACAATCTCGTCTAGTTGCTCTTTTATCACAGTAGGGCTTTGAAGCATGTCAACATAGTAGCATTGGTCAATTCCAACTTGTTGGTAGGATGATCTTCAAGTATTGTTTGATGGATTAATGTTTCAACTATATGGAAAAGTTCTAAAGTAGAAGATTCCTCCCTCCATTGTTGACTTTGATTACGATCAATTTTTTCATTTGATGTGCATTACAATGGACTAGTCTTTTACCATAACCAAACATGACTACACATACAAAGTGCTAATCATTTCCCATAATAAAACATGATTACATATGACACTATGGATTTTTTTGTTATTGTTTTTTCCCATGCCCATAACTGCACATAACAAAAAAGATTTTGTTTGAATTATATGGAAAAATTGAACATATTTTTTCAAGATCAAGCATTTGGTCATGGGGTTGCATTCAAATGCTTGAAGGATTGTGACCATTCACTAGCATTGGTCTACACAAGAAGGGTGTTTAGTTGCTGGGTGATGATTGGTGGGGGGCATGTTTACCTTATTCATAAAAGGGCCTCCAAGTTGTAATTATTGGTAATTCTGGTAATTTGTTTTTTGGGGGAAAGTAGAGTGGTATTTACTTTTCTTTTATGTAGTTTGAACTTAAAACAATCCTTGGTTTTTTAACAAAAGATTAGTAAAATTATGAAACCCACAAAGGCTTGGCACAAAAGGAGAGGTGCATACTAAGAATCATTAAATATGTTTTTTGGTCACTCTTCAATTTTTGTACTACTTGAAGTAGTCTTCACTTCCAATTAACATAGTTGGCTCATTACCAAAATCTTTATGTTTGAAGAGGAGTGATTAACAAGGATGTGCAAGATAGAATTAATTAATCTTTACATTTGTTTATGATATCTAGTCGTCATTTTTCATTTGGCTCTACCACAAAAACTCCATGCAATTATATTTACTAAAACATGTACTCAAGTAGTCACAGGAAAACAATTTACTCAAGCCTTTGTAAAATTTTACATTTGGTGGGGGAATTTGATTGAGTGCATTGATCTATGCAACTTGAAACAAGGTCTTTGTAAAGCAAGGGGATAGTGTGCATTCTTGGTCTTACAAATTTTGGTTTTAGTAGCAAAAGGTTGTGATATCCAAAGGTTTAAAGATTAGTGAGCTTCTACTAAGTTTCACACATTATTGTTGGCCAAAATGTCCATAAGTGAACATGTAACATTGTAAGAGGCTTAATATATGATTTTTATGTAAACCAAAGGGATTGAAAATGGAAACAGTGAATGGATCATTGTATTTTGAAGTGGTTTTTCTATGATTGACTATTGAAGCACAGTTTTTACAGGTTTGTAGGACATCAATAACAAGTCAAGCAATTGTAAACACATGGTATTCCTCATTATTTACTAACTTTGTGTTTGTGGCTTTGGTGGGATAGGACCAAATGATGCTAACTTTGTTTACAAGTCTTGTAAAAATGTTGTTACATGCAAAAGAAAATTGGGTTCGGAGGATAGTTGATTACATCCCCTTTCCCTCCTATATTCCATTATGGTTTTCTCATAGATCTTTTATATTTTGGCAATATCATGACTCAACCTTACAAATAATATAAATGTAAGGCATGAATTTGAGGCATAGATTAAATTTGGTGGTAACCAAGGATTACCATACGTTGTGGCCAATCTATTTTCTATTTTTGTTAAAAAATGTTGAAATACATTTTTTGGAAGAAGAGGTGGTGCTAGTTTTGTGTGGCCAAGTAGCTTGCATGTTGAAAAAATACCTCATAAAAAAGATATGTTGTAAGTTTGATTTTTACATAATATGTATTGTGTGAAAATGCAAGGTTGGTTTCAGCAATGATACTTTTTGGATCTTCAAACATGGTATCCAGATTTTTGGACAATAAGCAGGACACCTAAAATAAATAGTTTCTTCTTTGATTTTTTGTAAAGAAAACTAAATGATCAATAGAAATTGATCAAAAAGATTTATATATATCTCTCCCACACATTGGAAGGAAGGAAAGCAAAGTGGAAGGAGGGAAAGAAAGAAGTAAGAATATTTGTGAGATTGATTTAAGTCGAAGGGAAAAAAAAGTTCTGAGTACGATTTCCAATCAAGTTGCATGATTAAACATTCGAGAAATCTTTATACCAACAACAACAAAAGTTCTTGGAGTTTTTTTTTCACCTGATGTATGGCTAGCTAGATGATCAATCAAGTTCCTTCAAGAAGCAAATTTCAAACATCAATTTCCCATATATGACATGTCAATGTACCTGCAGTTGCTGCATAATATTTTTTTCACTTAATCCCTTTGTTCCACCTTTTGTGCGATTTGACGCATGCAGATTCTGGATTGTTATGGCAATGGTCTCTAATTGCCAACTTTGAAGAAGCTGCCTTTCTTGTCCTATCTTTTGTACTCATACTTCTCTGGGGAGAGTTTTCACTTGTCCTACAATTTGTACTACTACTTTGCTCATGAGAGTTGTCACAGGTTGAGATGTTAAATTGCAGAAATAGTATTTCCCCTACTATTTCTGCAATCATCTGGTTTCGCACAATCATTTGCTTATGTTCCTGAAAAGACAAAGAATTGGATTGTAGTGTATAATTTTTGGAGCAAGATTCAGCCTCTAAAATCATAAAATTTTATCAAAAAACAATTCAATTTCAGATGTTACTTGGTTGCAAATTTTCAAGCTCAATAAACCAGATTTTTTTCCCACCACTTGGACCTTTTGAGCAGAAGTAAGTTGTTGATGAAAGTCATGAGCAAACTGCTCCAAATTGAACAACAGTTTGTTCATCTCCAGCACTAGTGTCTGCCATGATTCATGAACATGTTAAAAGAAGACTTCCAAAACGAGATAATAAAAATCACAATAGCAAATTAATTAACAAAGTGCTCATAAAGAAATATCAATGATGATGATGTCACAATCTTTCTTTGTTTTCTTGAACAACTTGAACTCTTACAAGAAGCATGGAAAAAGTAAATTGCTTGTGATGAGAGATGAAACAACAAAAACAAGTCCATTTCTCACTCACATTCAAGCAGTTTTGGAATCCTCCCCCATGACTCCATTCACATTTTTTGTTCACTTACACTGTAGCACATACCCAAATTGCTCAAGCTAAAAAATAACTCAAAACTAAAGAATCAAGAACAAAGAAATTTAAAGTTCTGTGATCACACACCAAAACCAGTTGAGTAGAAGGAAGCCTTCTCTGAACGCTCACACATATACTGGAACTGGAATTTGATCACAATGCAACACAGACAACACCCAAAAAACACCCACCAATTTTGATCATTGTACTGGATTACAAAAAAAAAAATCTGTTCAAGCAACTTCTTGTAAGGATTGAAGCCACACAAAAAAGCACACAACATGGAGCACAACAAAACAAAGTGTCTGGCCCTCTGCCAAATTTCTGCAGGTTTAATCTTCATCTTCACTGGAAGAGTGTCACATGGGTGGGTGGGTGTATTTCGTGTATGAATCTTGTACTATCTGGAGAGCTACACAGTTATAAAAATGGAGGTATAATGGGGATTACCATTTTGTAGGTATAGATGAGGAGTTTTAGTAGCAAAACATAAGTTGAAGCAAGACTTGTTATTGAGAGTTAAAGAAAAAACATGGTGTGGATGTGCATGATTTGTGTGTCTGCATGTGGAAGAATGGAATTTTGTGAGACAGAGAAAAATGGATTTGTGTGTGAGACAGAGAAAATGGAATTGTTTGCAAGATGGAGAGAGAATGGATTTGTGTGTGTCCAGGAGAGAAGATTTGTGTGTGTTGGGGGGTGGGTGTGGAAACAGATGGAGCTTTGAGGGAGACTTACCAAATGTGGTAGAGAGGATGGGGACTCTTGCTGGATGAACAAATAGCACTGTAATCATGTGGAGACAAATTGGTAGGCGTGCTGCAAGGGAGGCGTGCTCTTTGGAATGTTTTGAGACATCTTGTTCGTCCTTGACTACAGCACAAATTGCATACCGCACCGATCATGTTTTCTCCATCTTCATCAGGTTGAGAAGAACAACAACATGAAGATGCTGATTGCAGAACATTATTTCTGTTTCTGGTGGAGATGACACATGTTGGCAGCTTTGTTTCTTCCACTCCCAAGAATTGGCACCATGCTTTACGCAACATGCATTCCAGTAGCTTCATTTCCAACGCTTCCCGCACCTCTTTCTCGAATGCCAATTGCATTCGTGCGCACTCTTCTTCTTCCGACATGTGCCTTTGCTCCTCCGCTTGCCTCGTTTCTTCTTCTTGCTTCTGCGCTTTTTCCTGTGCTAGCGTTTTCTGCGTTTCCACTTCTCGTGCTCTTTCTTCTTCCTCCCTCAGAATTTGGTCAAAATATTTTTTCGTCTGCTCTTCTACTCTTTGCATGCATTCTGACATCCTGCATCTCTCATTTTCCTCCCTTTGTAGTCTCTTTCTCTCTTCTTCTTCCCTTTGCAGCTGCTGAAGCTGGCATCTGCTCTTCTCCTCTTCTTCCTTTTGCAATGTCCTTTTCTCTTCCTCTTCCCTTTGCATCTGCTGAAGCTGGTATCTCCTCTTTTCATCCGCGTCCTTTTGTAACCTCCTTTTCTCTTCCTCTTCGCTAAGCATCTGCTGAAGCTCAGATCTTCTCTTCTCGTCCTCTTCGCGTTGCATTCTGGCATTTTCTTCCCCTTGGGCTTGCAGTTGCTCCAGGAATTTCTTCCTTTCTTCTTGCAGAACCCGAGCGTGTTCCATCAATCTCTCCTTTTCGGCCTCTGCTTTGATTCTTTCGCTCTCCTCCCTCTGCACGTGCTCTAGCGTTCTCCTATCCTCTTCTTCTTTTTGCGCAGCCTCCTTGAACGCAACTCTCCTCCTCTCCGCTTCCTTCATCATCTCCTCTTCTTCTCGTTGCATCTGATCATATAACCTTTTCCTTTCTTCCTCCACCTGGTACATGCGATCTCGCACCTTGGTTTCATCCGCTTCCAACTTTTGCATTCGCTCTCGCACCAGAAGTTCATCTTCTTCCAACTTCAACATCTGATTTCGAATCTTAGTCTCATCTTCTTCCATGCGCTCACGAATACGGTCCAGAGCTTCCTGCTTAATCTTCTTCTCAAGCCCTGCATCTTCACTGTTGTAACCAAGAGTGACAACACCACTTGTATCTCCAGGAACGTAAAAACCTCGTGTTGATTGTATGGACGGAGCAAGATCCGCTTTCACCGATTTGATGAGCGTTGTTTGCTCAGGGCTTTTCTCTTGATTGTAACCATAACTAACAAATCCATGTGTTCCTGGATTGTAAAATCCTGCTGTTGACTGTATGGCTGGAGCGAGATCCGCCTTGCTGTCTTTTTCCGACGCAACTACAACTTGAATTCTTTTGTTATAGGACTCTGCTATTGGATCTGTCATGGCTTTACAACAGGTGATGCAAGTGTTGGCTAACTTCTTTTGTTTCTTGAATGGTCTGCACAAGAATTGCTTGTTGGCAGCAGTGTTTGCAAGAACAACACATCGCCATCCTTTGTCAAGCCAAACAGCACGCCGGCAGAGGTAACCTTTGTAACATGATTGAATCTTAACAGCTGCTGAATGAAACATAGTCTGCACCACAACAACAAAACACGGATATCATAGATATCTATCAAGCATTTTGTTGTGCTCATTCCAACTCTCTCTAGTCTGCAAAATGCTTCAAAAAACTTTGTTTCCTGCAACAATCATTGCAACACAAACCTTAATTTTCTTTGGTGTTCTTCTTGCAACAGGTAGAAGTAGGATCATCATCATCATCATCATCATCAAAAATGGAGCTAGCAATTTTGATAGTAAAGCCTTTACCGTGCACCAATCTGAACAAAGTGAAGTTGAGCGTTTCATAACAGATAAGGTGCTGTTTTGCTGGCCATCATGAAGGTTCCATCTCCAACCTCTCTCCTCTTGTATGTGTTTCTTTGTTGCTGCTTTCGATACAATGTCCCTGGAAATTGAATTTCCAGATGAAGGAGTAGTCCAAATGGAAACGTTACTGAATGTATCAGTGGTTGTCAGACTGCTATTCTCTTGATTTGAACTTGTGCTTCTTTCAGTTCTATAACCACAATTCTCACTGTCATCAGTGTTATGGGTTGTCTGAGTTCTTGGAGTTATCACGGACAATTCCTTTATAATTGTGGGAGCTTCAATATTGCTGCTCTCATTACTGTCAGTGGCAGTTTCTTTCAGTAGCTTCAACTCATTCAATCTCAAATCCACCTGAGTTTCACCTACCGTTTCTTCTATTGCTACTTTTGGTTTGGGTCCCTGCTGCACATTTAATCATGTTCATCATCATGATGGTACTTTGTGAAGGAAATTGTGAGCAAGTCTTTCATGTTTCCCTTAGAAATTTATTAGCCTAATGTCTGATGCAGTAATACTGCACAGTTTCATAGAGTCTTTAGTTGTCAATCTTATTCCATTGGTAGTGTGTTGCAGATTACCTCTCTTTGCGCAATCAAAGTTGTCCATGTTTTCAGTAAGATGGCCTGCAATTGTTGCTGTTGAAAGGATGTAGCACCATTATCATAGCTAGCATTCACGACATCTCTAATTAAGCCATGCAGTCCTGCACTCATGTGTGCTTTTGGTTTTGTCTGGCCAGAAAGTACTTGCATAAGTTGGTATGTGATCATCTCTGCAACACGTTCTCGCTTTTCTTTGTGCTCCTTCCTGTTGTTGGTCACCTCTCCAGGTGATTCATCACCACTAAAGCACTTGAATCGAGCAAACCAGGCTTCCATACCTCTGGAAGACCCCCCAATCACCTTTGAATTCTGCAGACCACCATTCTGCAGAGAACAAAACAAAAATAAGAGACCTTGTTATGACTTTGGACAAGATTCCTATTCTTTTTGACAGATTGCAACATGTGGAGTTCATGGGTTGGCACTTATTACTCCCATTCAACTGAGTATGAACTCAGGTTGCAAGGAAACGAAAATCACATAAGTGATGAGAACTAAAATATTTTCTCTTGTGGCCACAGTTTAGGCTACAAAATTTTAGTTGGAGGAAGACAACAAATTGCAATTCATTGAATTCTCCAAATATGTATCTTTTAGTCTCCAACATATTTATGTCTATAACAAAGAATTTGGAAAGTTTCCTTTGTGTTTTAAATTTTCTTATTCTCATGAGAACCTGCCTGAAGCTCCATGTATTCACAGAGTGTAACACACTCACCAAGTTGGCAAATGGGTTGCCCTCCATTAACACCCCTTTTTTTTCAAAAAGTATCCAAATTCTTTATGAATGAATGGTAAGGGACCCATGCAGGGCCTCACAAGTTGTTCTTGCCCCTGTTCACTCGGGCTACTGCCCTCATTCACAAGGCTCAAACCTATGAAACCCTTCACATGGGTGACTTAGGTCCCTACACAGAGAATCTCTCATGAGCAAAGTCTTTGAGATGATTGATGATTTAGCCACCATAGAATTTCTCACCTGTTCCAAATCATTCCTTAAAGATTGGTTTGCCTTAGAGCACAAATTACGCTCACAGCTGGGACAATTGTCCACATTCTCCAGAGTAGAAAGAGATGGGTTTTGCCAAGGACCTACAATTGTAGAAACCACTAGTGTTGAAATTACTGTGTTGATCCACACACTGATGTTGGTAGCAATTCTAATTTGTTGGCTACCAATTGTTTGAATACTAATACAAACTTGCTCTAGCTTATTATGTTTGACATAAGAATACCCATAATTTTGAAGCTCTTTTTTCTGAAGGAAGAATGTACAGGAAAACATGTTCAAAGATGTTCAAAAGTTACAGGAAAAATAAAAGCTTGTTACCCAGAACTTTCACAAACAATGATCACAGATGTGGTCAGGGTAGTAGTAATATTGACCAATGTCTTTGGACCAATCATCAAGCTCTCCTGGATGCTTTCTCTTGATTATCTTTTTTCCTGTTTTTGCGTCAAAATCAGAAGCTTTTCCTTTTCCCTTGATGCATAATCGTGCACGTGCACGTGCACGATGCAATCTCCGACGTAGTCTTCTCACCTCATCCATTATAATCAAACTTTGGGTCTTGAGACCATTAGCCTAGTTATAACTTCATGATGTTTAATCACATCTAGTACCATTTTTTTCCAACTGCAACCTGAACTTTGACAATGTCCTTGTACCTGCATGTCTGCCACTTTATAAGATAGCTCAACAGAAAAGATGGTGAGTCAAACAAATATTACCTTTCTGAATTGTTGCCCACAAATGTTGCAAATATGTTTTCCAAAATTATACAATCATATGTTTCTTGCAGAACTCTGTGTAAGTAATCTCAGCAATGTATGGGAGAGACCCAATTTCATGATCATGATTTGCTTTTTCTTTTGTGCAATGTTTACAATCTTTAATATTCACTAGTGAAATGTATTCTTCTTGAAAATTGAGTACCTGTGTATCGGACTCTTAATTTGTCTTCCTGCCACAAGAACCATGTTCATTAACTTCAAAACCTTGCAGTTGGTCAAATTTATTGGTTGTTTTTTATTCACCTTGATCATCAATTTGTGCAAGTTGCAAGCACAAAAGCAATGAGCATGCCCTATTCAACTATAGAGTATTGTAGGGCACACAAAGCAATAGAGTCCATCCGTCCCACAAGGATTGATGACCATGAACAATATATTGGGAGGATTTGTGATTTTTCTCCTCTATCTCAAAAAACCCAGATACAGAATCTTTCACCTAAGTCATTTTGTAGTCGAGACAAATGCCACATACAAGGTTAGCTACAAGAAAAAATTGGCAACATAAATATCACACATTGTTCAAGAGTTTCTTATTCAAATTTTGCTGCATCAAATTTGTAATTCAGAGAAGTGCAAAATGGTGACAACACAAACTTGAAGAATGAATCAGAACAGTAAATCTGTATGTGTATGTGTGTGCCCAGCATAATTTAGCTCATAGTTTCCACAATGTTTTTGGGCTTGGAGGATTGATCTTGTTGTGATCCTATGCTATGTTTCATCTGCTTTTGATACCCAGTAGCAACTATGGATGGGTTTGTTTTATTTGAACCATTCTGTCAATACATTTCAACAAGAAGCCATGGCATCACCATTTTAATTACCTGTTAGAATGCTCTGAAGAGAAGCTCATATGTAACTAAGACAAAGACTTTCTTGCACCCTTTGATATTACCAAGGGACATAGCCATGTTTGATGATGATATGTCTTTTGGGCACAAAAGCTAGAGAACCTTTTCAGTTCAAAATTGCAATTGCTATTGACCTTACCATTGAAATAACCCAGTGTTGGAGCTGGTGTCTTGACTATCTATTAGGCAGATCAATCCCCAATTTCATTGAAATTGTGCATTTGGGTCTTTACTTTTTCTTTGAATTAGGTTAATCGATTGTGGACATGTGGAATTTATTATTTAATTGTGAAAATTTATTGAATAACTACATTGAATACTCAACAATTACTGAACTGTTTGAATATTGAAAATTTATTGATTATTAAAGTTAAGGTTGAACAATATTGGACTAATTAATAACGAACAATATTTTTTAATTTCGTTATTTTAAATATCGAATATTAGGAAGTAAAAGATATTGAATATTCAACAATTGAGAATTGAGAATTGAGAATTTGAAGTTTTGAATAATTAATATTCAAATTATTTTACTATATATATATAGATATGCAATTTAATAATTGAAAAATAAATATAGAAATTAGTATACTCTTTGGTGGGATCCAATTTTCCAATACAACTTGAAATGAAGTCCTTGACATTCAAAAACTCATCATGTACAATTGTCTATATGGGATTATTGAGAAAAATCCATATTAATACTTTGAACATTACTTATGCTTGTTTCCAGTAAAACTAAAACAAAAAACAAAACAAAGAATAATTGTGTCATGGCCTTGATAGTGTTAATTGTGATCATCAAAATTAGAATCACAAACCATATGGAAAATCCATAAAACCTAGTAGTTTGTCCCAATAACACAAAAACTTTTCTTACTCTTACTTCCTTCTTCAACCCTTATGTAATTAGAATGGAATAAAAATGATCTAATTTTGATTAGAACAAATTGATAATTCCTTAGGTCCAAACTTTAAGAAAGACCACATCCACGAATTAATGCATAGGACTATGTTATTAAAAACTTCACCTTGTTGGGCTTAATCATGGGCATGAAGAATGCATGGACATCAACATAATGGAAACATGGGTGCATCCATAGTAATAAGAGCCACACTTGCCACTTTTGGACTACTTATTTAATAATTTATTTATTCTTAGAATATATATATAATTAAAATTTTTAATACTTTTTATGTCAAGGGTTGTATTTAAAATTTTCAAAATAATGTCATTTAAAATATTTCTAGAATTCATTAAATAAAAAAATTATTTAAAAAGTTTAGTTACATATTTTTATTATTATATTAATTTCAAAAAAATTCACATGTTTCCATGATAAATTGTGAATGTTGTTATACAAGTAAATGCAAAATTTTAACACCAAATTAAATTATCATTTTAAAACATGAAAAACCAAACACTAGTTTGACTTGTTTTGACTCTTATTAATGTGAATGCATCCACTTGTGAACTATGAAAAAAAATTTAACTTATAATTCAGCAAAGGCATTGTAATTAGATATTTCAAAGATGGCATGGTTATAATTAGGTGTTAAAGATATAGTTAGTGAACAATTTTTTCCTAGTACAAATTTTACATATATATAATTGATTCTAGCAATTGATTATACATCTCTTGAGTAAAAATTGTGTTTTTCTTAAATTTTCAACTTTCATGTCATTAAAGCTTGTGAAAGTTCTTCTTATGCCTCTAGGTGTCAAGAAGTAAGGTGTGTTTAATTTTCTTGTGTAGAGCTAAATAAGTTTATTGTTCCAAAAATGAACTAGGATAATTCAATGATTGAAATGATTAAATCCAATAAGTTGAACAACATTACTAACTATATTGTGTGGTAGACCAAGGTGAAGACTCACTTCCTAAGAGAAGATTTGTGAGACTTGGTGGACCAAAGTGTCAATGAAGAAATAGTAATAGTGGAACCAACTAAGGTGGTAGATTCAAAAGAAGATGATGCCAAACTAATGGTGTAGTTCAAGTAAGTAGCTAAGAACACAATAGCTTCAAAGTCAATGGATGGAGTTGGCCTTGAACATGTCTACACAAGTAAGCCAAGGTTGGGACATCCAAAGGTTTTTAGTGGTCTTGCTTTTGCCCATATAACCAAGGAAAGAAGATATAAACTTGATTTGAAAGCTATTCAATTGCATTATTATCAGATACAATGATGCATCTAAAACATCTTGTGTTCATAATCCTCAAATATGAAAATTTGTGATATTAAGGATGTAATTTTTGATGAAACAATTTAAGATGCTCCAAGCTTGAAGGGAAAATGACTATTAGAACAATCGTGACGACATTATTTCACTTCACTTGAAAAATGAATCTACCATCTTGGAGGAGACAAAAATGCATGACAAAGATCCTAAGTTTTTGTAATAGGAGAAGCACCCCAAAAAAACATAAATCAAAAGGATATGCTTTCACCTCCAAGGAAAGTGAGAAGAATAACAAGATCAAGCCCAATACAATTAAAGCTACCATCAACTTGAATCAAGAATATTCACTTTCCCTCTAAAGATTACATTTACTCACTATAAGTAAAAATGTATTAGGACTCCATAATAAGGAATGGATCTTGGAGTCGACCAATCTACCACCTAGAAAGAAAGTTGTTTCAAACAAGTGAATGTACCATGTGAAGCCAGCTACTAACGAAATGTGAAGGAATTCAAAGCGAAATCTGTTGCTTAGGGTTTTAAACAAATTGAAGGTTTGGACTTTCAAGAGACATTCACTCCAACCGTAAAATGGGCAAAATATACAAAACAATAACAAAGGCATCCAAACAAAGATGAACCATAAAACAATTAAATCAACATTCTTCAATGGTGACTTGGTTGAGGAAGTTTATGCAATTGCAATTCAATGAAAGAGATTTGAAGTACAAGGTATTTAAGAGGACAAAGTTAATCAATTGAAGAAAACACTCTGAGGATTGAAATAGGCTGCAAAGAGCCTAACATTCCAAGATAGATTCCTTATTAGAAAGGAGTAATCCCCAAAAATGGGTTGTGAATTATACTCATTCTTTATGTAGATAATAGTTTTTTCTAAAAAAGGGACAACACTACTAAAATACTAGAACTAGAGAAAGAATTAATTACAAATCATTTTGAAATGTCAAAGCTAGGAAAGTTTTCTAAGGAATTAATTTGTGTTTTCTAGGGAAGTTATTTATTTGGAAGATGGAATCTTTTTGATATAGAGAAAATATGAAAAAGCAATACTCGAAAGATTTGGGATGACTAATTGTTATTCCATGACTCCATTGAGGGAAGAAAGGGTTAAGATCTAGCTTGATATGGAGTTAGAAGATTCTAATCAAATAGTGTACCAAAGTTCAATAAGTAGTTTAATATATTATACACTAACAAAACATGATACATCATTTTCTGTTAATTGCATGACTAGGTGTGGTGGATTCTCTTCACAAGAGCCACTCACAAGTAGCCATGAGCATTCTTAAGCACATTCAAGGGACAAAAAAGAATATGAAATATTTTTCCTCAAGGATAGAGGAAAAAAAATTCAGTGTTTTAAATTGATACTAATTGGGCACATGATTTAAGCCGAAGAAGGTGAACCACAAGGTTGTTGTTCAACTTGCAAAGTTGTCCAATCAATTGGAGTAATTGGCTACAACCCATATTAACCCATAGTTGCATTTTCAACCTCGAGGCTGAACATCATGCATTTATAAATGTGGCTACTTATAGATGCGAATAGAGAAATATATCTCTTGGTTGAGAGCATTGTTAGCATAAATTAAACATTGGTGACAAAAAGCCCATCATAGTAATATTATGTGATAATTAGATAGTCCACTCAAATTGATGAATAATCTTATATTGCATAGTAAAACAAAGCATTATAGAATTACAACATCACTTCATGAAAGTGAAAATAGAACAAAAATAAAATAGCATAACATAATATGTGCATTACACTTGAACCAAATGCAAACAAAATGTTCAGCCCAAGTCTTGTGCTACAAAAAATATTTGAAACCCTTGAGGGAAATTTGAGTAAGAATCATGAGTATCACCCATGAGCTACACAAAGGAAATGAAAAATCTCGTGTAATAATTTTTTCAAAGCTCATACATAAACAAAGATTTGAGTTTCTTACATTTGGTTCATAGTTTTATTTAATTTGATTTTTACTAGAATATTGCATTGCATAACTTGGATAGAATATAGGATGGACTGCCAGTGTTGAAAACTTGGATCATGGATGAAAGATCGACGTTTTCATCCTGTTGCTCCTCTTCTTCTTGCCGATTCTACTCCGCGACAAAGACACTTTACGGCGCTCGTCGTCGTCGTCTTCGGTGCTCTTCTTGCTGTTTCTTCTTCTCTACAACGACAATTTGCGGTGGCTTTGTTTGTTCTTCGTAACGAATAGCAAAAGTTGTGGCGTGGCGCATCAAAGATAGCGGGAAATTTCGGCTCCAATAGTGCACAATGCGTTTGCGCTGCTTTGGATTAGATTACTACGCGCAGGCGTCAAGAGCGGCGCACGATAGGGATAGGAGCTTCCTCCGTTTTCCGCTTCCCACTAGTGGTTTGGTTGAAGACGAAGAAATTGGAATTCTCCATGACGACTGTACCGTCGCGTCCTTGCTTGAACTCAATTGGCTCCAACATGTGCCTGCAAGCGTTCATTTCTCTGCGGATGTCGACTTCGATATTCACTGTTCTGAGGACATTGTGCAACAGCTCCTGTCACAGATCCTGCCTTCCAAGTTACCGTATGAGCGTGTGCCCAGTGTTTGCGGTGTAGCGATGTTTGACGATCCATTCTTGGAAGATCAATGTTTCTCAAATGATGAGGTACCAGAAGGGGGAGTACTGGAGTCTAACCTGCTGATGATGTTACACGAGTTGGAGCAGCCTTTGTTGGACGACGACATCTGTGAAGTACAGCAAAACATCTCCTGCTCAAGAAACGAATTGGCGATCTGGACTGTCATGGCTGTGGAACAACAATGCGACGACGACTTCTTGCCGTGCGATATCGCTACGGACATGATCAAGGTGAACCGCAAAACAGTCTCTTGCAATTGAGGTCTCCTTAGCGTAAGATTGATTATCGTCTGCTTGTAAACAAGGGAAAAAAAAAGCACAGTCCTTCAAGGGCATCTGATCAGCAATCTAGAGCTCTGCAATGGAGTTCCGGTAGAGATCTGAAAATGGACTTCAAACCAGTATGGAAACAACCTGATGAAGAACAGAAACAACATAGAACGATAGCCTGAGCGACAAGCGCAATAGCATGCAGCCGCTAGAATGTGAACTGTGATCGTGGTTCTTGCCAGGAGCAGCAATGTGGACTAGCACCAGGGCGGATCGACTGTGCGTCGTCCATCGAAAACGGCACCAGCAGATCCGTGCGTGAACAAGAGTTTTTGAAACTTTTGGAGGACGATGCATCTGAAGAAGACCTCAAGATCATGCACGAACCGCTATTCAATTTGCCGAGTTTCGCAGTACCAGAACTTGATGATGATGATGATGATGAGCACCATGCAAGCTTATCAGTCAATGTGTCCCGTAGGTTCAAAGATCGTTGTCTCCGTTTCACAGCAGAATCCCATGATGATGATGCAGCAGCAGCTGCTGCTGCTGCTGTGCCTTTTCCTCAGCATCTGGATCCCGCACAATTCATGCAGGACATGTTCGCCCCGAAGCTAAAGCTCGATCGCTCTTCGCAAGAGCCCGTTTCTGCGCAGCCTGGTGAACGCAATATACTGTTTCAGGATCGTAGCTTGCTGTTGAACCTTGAACCTTGCCATCAACAAGATGACCATCCCAGATTTGAACTACCTGAAGTGCTTCCAGGAGGGATCGAGAGCTCTGATCCTTCTTCGTTTATTGCTGGTTTCACGGATCATGCACTGGACGTGAAGCTTCCAGACCTAAGCGCAGTCGTTTCACGTGAAAGCTTTGAATCTCTGATCGTAATGCCTACTTTGTCGCTGGATCACATCTTGTTCTGTACACTTCCCGTGCCTCTGTTCAGCGAGGAGGAAGCAAACCTAGCCGTATCTGTTTTGGAGAGTTTGTCTCGCCCTGCAAGAATGTTCTCGGTGATCTCTGCAAGCGACATGATCTATTTGGATTGGCACCTGTCTCAGGGGAGTTCAAACTGCAACAACTACAGCTGCTTCTGTCTCCAGAAAAAGCTGCGAGAAGAGGGATCATGTCTTGTGCCGTGCTGTGCCCCAGAGGAGAAAAGCTTAAAGATTACTGATCTCCTTGTGGCCGAATTTCATCCCTGTGATGGACTCAATAAGGGGAGCAAGGGCATCATCATCCCGAAAGAGAGTTGCAACCAGCTACGTGGTCGCCATGTACAGGAGTCTAGGTACAAGGAAGATTTCCCTTGGGCCTCTTTGCTTGAGGGGAGCCAGAGCCGGACACAGAGAAACAGAGGCTCTGGCTCCCCTCAACAAGAGGCAAAGAGACCCAAGGGAAATCTGAGCAGAGACAAGAAGAGCAACAGACATGTCCCAGTAAATGATAATATCCATGCTCAGGGCAACACTTTGCCTTTGGTTCATGCAGCAGAAGAAGATGAAGTTGAAATGCTCACCCGACTAGCACTCCAGTATGATGATGAAATCATGAATGCAGTCGCTACACAATATGCAGTGGTTCGGCCAGATCAAAATCATTGCAGTTCGGACATGACCAAAGCCATGGATCCCCAGTCCATGGTGGCAGGAGGACGACAGCACCCACCACCCACCATCGTGAGACGACGGCCAGTGAGGATTGTTGCCAAACTCATATCACAAGATGGAGAGGATGTCATTTCTCTCAAGCGAAGTTTGTACCAGAAAATTATCAGGCTGGAATGTGAAGATTTCTTGGTTGTGGAAAGGAAATTCCAGCTTCCTGTTGACCTAATCCTAAGTCCCTCAATCTGCTTCATCCTGTACACTGTGCAAAAGCTGAAGCTATGGCTCTCTGACATGAATGTTAATCTGGGCCAGTCTCCACTATCATTAATGATTGATATTGTAGTTTGCAATCATATGAAGGTGACAAGCTTGGCATTTGGACTCTGCATTATGGTGGGTCAGTGGAACCTTGTTCTCTGAGTCTTGACAACCATTTCCATAGTCTGCATTTTGTGCTGTTGCTACGATACAAGGTGTGGCAGAGTCACAATGCCCATTTGGGTTTGGTGGGCAAGGTCATCACTCTCTCTAAGTAGGTGTCTTTTGCTTTTGGAGCTTGCCATGGATTTTGACATCATATCTGGACTTGGGATGGGCTTTCAGGCTTTTGAAGGCAACCACGAATTTGCCTCAGCAGTCAATAAAATCAGTCCCAAGCTTCATGCTGCTGCTGATTGCCTCAGCATGCGTGTGCAGTTCATTGTAACTACACTGCCCAATAGCAGTGATGATCACATCTTGGAGCTCATTGCAGAGATCAGAGGGACAGCAAATGAAAAAGTTAGTCATGTGCCAATTCCTGAGTGCATTACCTCAGGGGAAGCTTCTCTTATGGAGTTCCCTTCATTGAACCCTCTTAGTGCACATGCCATATCAAATCTCAGAATTCCTCTTCACGAGTTTGTATCTTTGTCCTATGACGACCAAAGAACTGCCCTTGAAGACTGTGACATCCCCAAACACAGCTTACTGTTATTTGCTGAACAATGGCAACAGCAAGAGAGGGCTGTACTTGCACAGAGCATTCAATGGCCTTCAGCATCAGAAGTAGGGTGCCCTGCTCCATCCAATCCACCACTCAAGGACTTGCAGCAGGAAGAGGAGGACCATGCATATGAGCTTCCTTACTTTCCACCTGCATCAGAGATCACTGGTGAGCTGGAAGCAAAATCACCAGAGTATGAGCCAAAGGGAGATGATTATTCCAGACTTCTGTGTTCTCCTTTCACCAACAGTTTTGAACTTGGTGGTTTTGAACCCATCACTTTTGACTTTGACAAATTCGACTTTCTTGAGACAAGGTACTTTACAAAGCTAGCTCCAGCAAAGGATCCCACACATGGAACAGTTGATTTGGTCCAAACAGCATGCAATGTCGCAGATAATTCTGCTTGGGATTCCTTTCGCTACCATCCCATGCAACGACCAGCATCAAAGGTTAAGCCCAGCTTTAGGCAGACAAAGCTAGACCAAGCAGGTTTCACCAGGGATCAACGCTCATCGAAGCGGACAAAGATCAATGCTGCCTACACCACCTGATTTTCAAGCGACTCCCAAACAACAAATTGTTACACAAGTGATTCTGCAGGATTCAAACTGTAGTTCCCAATGCAATGTCTCACTGATTGGGAAGAACAGGCCAAACTAAGGCTTTCCAATAACTCTGGTTTGGGAACCTCCAATTGAAGCAGAGCTTCACAAGTTGTTGATATTGATGGATTGTGGTGCTTTCAAATGCAAAATGTCCTGAGATTTGCAGATATGGTGAAACGATAGCTTACATTGCCTGCAAGGTAATTCAATTCTTTCAGGTATGTGCCTACACACATGACTAGAGCTCATTGCCCATCTTCGCAGTCCCATTATCTGTCATTTGTCTCAGACTTGTCCACAAAGAAGCCTTGCACAAGCTATGCTTAGAGAGCCAGGAAGAGGAAGTAGTACCTGTGGTCACATTAGTCCATGTAACAAAACAACAAAACTAACAACTCATGGGAGGAAAACAATTCATGATGGAACAATCCTCACTGCTACTAACGAAACTTTTTCACAGCTGCCAATACTTTTGCAGCAAGTTAATGACTGCATAAGATAATGGAACAGAAATGCTGTAACCCAACTAGCATAATGCTGAGGAGTGATTTGTTGCACTGGTCCACTGAATCACTCTTGAGCTTTGTGTGCACCTATGACTAATTGCATACTGGCAAATTCCTTCACTTTGTTGAAGTCACAGATGGAAATAAGCTTGAAGCCACCACCAGTCTGTGCAGCCTCTTACAATTCATCAGGTGACCAGTTGACTGTGACTAATTGCCTTCACTTGACTGCAACACATTTCTGTAATGACAATTTTGTTTGTCAAGTTCCTTCATAATTTTTTCAGCCTTCAAGTTAAACAAATTTCTTGCTGCTCTCACAAACGGGACTCAGACATTGTGAGAGCATTGTACTAGGTTCTCTTGATCCAGTATTATGGATAGAATGTCTGGCAGAGTCAAAATGCTGTGAAAGGCCATTGTATTAGTCCCAAAGATTGAACCCTGGTGCTACTCCAAAACCTAATGCAGATTGCTTTCAATCACAAATTTGCTCCCAAATGTAGTGTATGACAGGTACCTATTTTGAGCTGATAATTTGCAGTTCTCAACTTCATTTGCTATAGACTAATTTTGCAGATAGTTGGCTGTGATAAGACATTGAGTTGACACTTTAGTCTCTGTCATGGTTAACCTGATGCTGCTAACAAAATCAGACTTCATGTCTGTGGAAAGTCATGCTTGTGATTTTTCACTTCTCTGGTTTCTAGTAAAAAACAAAAGAGTGGTGTCAACTTTTCAAGAGGCCAGATATATGAACCCATAGCAAAATCAGTAGCTTTTCAAATAGGCAGTCCTCCCTGTTTTGGAAACTGATTGATAGTGGTTAGAAGAAATTTTGTCAGAGGTCCTATTTGTTTGGGGTGTTTCTCATCTGCTTGAAAATCCATCTGTTTTGAGACTACCTGGATTAAGATTATATTCAACCTTTGTTCAGAATCAATGAAAGAATCTGCATCACGGGTGGTTAGGAAACAGAAATCAGGAAAGCTTTTGCTGCAAACTTGGCTGGCATGTTTGAGCAAGCCTCTGATCCATCCATTGTACTATGTCATTAGTTATGGCCTCTTTCTCTGGCTCAAATAGCAAATCATGCAGTAACCCTTCATACAAGTTGAGTGCCTTGTGTTGTGAAGAAGCTTGCTTGTACAATTCCTGGGAACCATTCGGATCTGTAATCTGATCATCTGTTCCATGGAGAACAAAGAAAGGGGTGTTCACCATCTTCAAATTCCTCATCAAATAGCCACTCAGGCGAAGAATTTCAGAGCCTGTCCGCACACGAATATCACCAGTATAAACCAGAGGATCTGTGTACTTATCAATCAGGGCTGCTGGGTCTCTACAGACAACTGCTGATGCTTTACATGCGCCTCTGAACTGAAATCTTGGAGCAAGAACTGACAGTAAAGGAGCCAACACCTGCAAATGTCTCAACAAAGAATTCAAGAGGCTTTTACTTATGCAGCAGCAGGCTAGGAATCCAATGCGAAGACATGAATATACAGTGAAAGCAGCACACTTTGAAACATGGCCTGGAAGCAGAACATTACTGGGAGAGGGCGTACTTACTGGAATGATAGGGTGAGCAGGCTCAACCCGAACAGCTGGTGAGGTAACAACCAATCCTTGAAACAGTTTCTCCATTCCAGGCTGTGAAGCAGCCTGCTACCAGCAAGAGCATTGTCTACTAATGTCAGTAATAAGACTAAATTCCATATACTTTTTGAGCCTGCATCCATGAAATTGCAGCTACTAGAGATGATGCTGCTCTATTAGAATCTATAGTTAAGACTACAGACAATTGCAGTTTTCATCACAGAGGAGGTGACCCACAATAGATGATTGTACTTTTCTCTTCTGGATGTGAGGCATAGAAAGGCATTATATATATAAGCTTTTCTGTGTTTTTCTTTCCTGTTGAGCTCAAATTAACAGGTAGCTTCTTTGCTGAGGACTGCAGGCCAAATAAGTGCCTGAGACCAAGGGCTTCTATGCAATAGCTAATTTTCTTTCAACATCTGTTCATCTATATGTTTCAAGATCTCTGTATCTACATCTGTAGTAGGAGTAATACTGTAGTAGTATACTTTGGCTGTCTCACTCACCTTCAAAGCAATAGCACCACCTGTTGAATGCCCAAACAGGAAACAGGGCACGTCTGGATGATCGGCAGTTACTCTTTGGATATACACTTTCTGTGAAGAATGTCAAAACAAGCCTTCAACAAAATTGAGCCTGGTGAGCAACCACAACTCATATACTATTGTTGATTGTTGTTTATGACAAGGAGGAGGGAAAAACTCAGCAGCTGAATAGAAGGGAGCAAACTTAAAAAGAAAAGCAAGAAAAACTGCACAGATTATGAGGGTTACACTTGCTGTAATTTTGTGGCACTTACAATGTCAGCTAAGACGTGGTCAAGTGACTCAACATATCCATGCAATCCATCACTCCCACCATGCCCTACATCATCATTGAAGAATTACAAAACTTTGGATCATCCAGCAACAGCAGCATTGCTATAATGTTTTGAGTAGTTTTCCATTTTTCATTGAGGGACGGGTCTGTCTGCAATTAAATTAGCACTTGGTAGAAACTGAATACCAAAGATGAAAAAATGGCATAGCATATTTAAAAATTCTTATTACCAATCCAGTCCATGCCAAAGACTCCATAGCCTTGCTTGTTGAGATCCTTTGCAAATGATGCATACCGCCCACTGCAGATGAAGAACAACAACAAATGACACAAAATGTCATGGGTATGAAAACAATTCACCCAAAGAAGCTCTTGGAAGGCTCACATACACACGCATCAATGAACATTCTGCAGACATTAACTGTGAGAATCTCTGAGAAAGCACTGCTTGGAAAAAGCTTGATTTGAGCCACATTTGAAGATTTGAGATTATATATTCTATATTGACACAATAATGGGTGCGGGAGTTTTTACAAGCTTCAAACAGCCTTGAGCAATTAAATTCATTACATGATTTGCCATGAATGTTCTACGAAAGGAAAAAGTGTTATACAAACTATGTTTGCAAAAACTAATCCAAAACTTCATGTTCATTCGCATCTTAAATATTCAGGAAAGTAGTGGTAGTGGGTAATAGTAGTAGTAGTAGTAGTAGTACCTGTGCTCATTTAGTCCATGCAACAACACTACCAGTCCCCTGCAGAGAGCAAAGGCATCAGGTGGGGAAACCATTTAGGATTGTAGGGATTACAGTTTATGGTTTTAGGGTTTCTTAGTGGCACTTAGGTAACTGAGTTTTTAGTCACTACCCAACAGCATGAATTGCAAAGGAGATAAAACTAGCACTGAGTCTTCAAAGCTGCTAGCTAAATAAATAGATAAACTACTTGTCGACAGAGTGAAATGGTGAAATCCCTGCATCTCAATGTTCTTGTACTAATCAATGTATTGCAAAAGACTCAAATGAAACTTCTTGAAAATGCAACTTCTTCACATAACTCGTAAAATGCTAACACACAGGTGTCCAATTTTTTCACAAATTATAGTTGTCTAAAATGTCCATAAATTAAGTGCTTGATAACAAGAGATAGTAATTCATCGATTCTCAAATAGAAGCATATAAAACTAAACCCTAAGTCCTGTGCCCCCCATCAAACCTGTCTCAAAGCTCTAATCCTAAGTGAAATCTTTTCGAAGTCTCAATTTGTTGCTGAATTTGAATATATGCCTGCCTCCTCTCCAATGGAGAAAAGAAATTATTTCATTCTGAATAAATCTATCAGGAGTACTCAATAATATCGCAATTTTTTTTATATCTCTTTTTGGATTCCAAAAATCAACATTCAAACTCTGGATTTGATTCAAGTGCCCAGATCGTTACGCCTTTCGTGTGGGTCTCCCTCCCTCTCTCCCTCTCTCTCTCTCTCTCAGTGGTTAATATAATTAGTGCTTGGCTGTTTAGGGTTTCTTTAGACTCAAAGTTCCTAAATAATATTGATTAAACTATGCGGTTTTAAGCCTGCCATAATGTCAAAATACATGCTTTGAATTAGGCTTGCAGAACCTTGCATTTGCTCTAGACTGGATGTCCTAATATTGGCAGTTAGAATTTAATGAGCAAAGTTCTGTCCAGGAGCAGAACCAGTTGTTAATCAAGCCTCCACATCTCTCTAAACCTAGAACTCTCTCTCTAAAAGCAGAGCTCAATAGACCAGTGCTCAATATGATTAGTGCTTGGCTGTTTAAGGTTTCTTTAGACCCAAAGTGCTTAATTGAGTTTGATTAACCTATGTTGTTTTATAAGCAGGCTGCCTTAATTTCAAAACATGCTTAAAATTCAGGCTTGTGGAAGCCTGCATTTGCTCTAAACTGGATGTCCTAATTAATGGCAATTAGAATAATTCTTGAGTTAAGTTTATCCAAGAGCATAACCACTAGTTGTTAATCAAGCCTCTGGCATCTCTAAACTGATCCCCTAAACCCTAAACCTACAACTTAGCTCTTAAAGTTATGTATTTTGAGATTATACTCACTTCATGTTCTTGTCGATAGCCGGAGTCCATGATTGCGTGAAGAGAGTCTGTCCGCGAGAGTTGAGAAATGACGCCACTTTCCTTTGTGTCTCCACGTCGAGATCCCCATTCGCAGTGGTCCCCAGCTTTTGAGCAAGCTGCCTCCTAATTTGCCCCTCGCTCAATTCGTTTTTTAGTGGGTTTAAAGCTGCCTTGGAGCTGCAAGTTTGATATTGATAAGCACCCCACTGCCGCAACGTCGTCGATAGGCTGAATGGTCTTCCACCTTCTTGCTTAATTTTCTTCCAAGTTGCAGCCAAGGTGTGGTCGAATACAAAGTTCATCGGAGGAGACGGATTTATGGATTTCGACACAGTGGTAATTGCCATTGCCAAGCTCCGCAGAGTTCGGAAGTGATCCGACAAGAACAGTAAGGGCCAAGGTGAAGAAGAAGAAGAAGAAGAAGAAGAAGAGAAGTACTCAAATTCCGCTTTCTGCATATCTCTCAAAGCAACATGGAACTACTATCTAGATTTCTAAGAGAAACGAGCAAACCTGCAGAGTTTCGAATACTAACCTTTGGAAAACATTTCCCAAAAATTAAGTGAGAAACACAAAAGACAGAAAAGTCAACATGGAACTACTATCTAGATTTCTTAGAGAGAACGAGCAAACCTGCAGAGTTTCGAATACTAACCTTTGGAAAACATTTCCCAAAAATTAAGTGAGAAACACAAAAGACAGAAAAATCCGTTGAATCGTCAAACACCGTAAAACCTCTCAACCAACCACCCGCTCTATCGAATGCCGCAAACAACAACAACAACAAAATTTCCTTTATGTCGTCAGACATGAGTCGTTGTTGCTCAGCCCCCGCTTCTGCTCGTCACACAAACCACAAACACCATTCGGCTACTTGAGACGAAAAGGCAAACGCAATTGCGCCAAATCCGGGAATTGGGTACTCAGGACAAATCTGTCGTCGACGAAGGAGCGAAAAGAGAGGAGCGGTCGCGCATCGACGATGGCGTGCAAGGCTGCGGAGGTGCGAAACGGCCGGCCTGTACTTTTGTGTGCACGTTTTGTTTTTTTGTATTTGGTCTTTTTCAGGAAACTTTAGTATTTGTTTGTTCAATTACTCTACAGTTATTTCTTGGCTTCTATGTAATGTAGATTAGTGTGACCTGTGCCGTTGGCCCAAGTGTTACCACATCCTCAACTGATTTTTCTCTTCAAAACCTCGTTTTTGGGAATTTATTTGAATTTTCAGCGGCACAAATCACTTGAAAATCAATATCTCCCGCATTCTGAATCCAAATCTTACCAAATAAATTCCATTAAATCGTGGTCATCGAGATCAAGATCTTTCCAACAACACCAAATGCACATTCCAATTCCTCCGAAATTTGCAGCAATGATTTAATTTAATTTCCAGTGAAGAAATCATTCAATATTCAAGAACTTTTGCAACGCAAGTCCGAACGCCATAGAACCAGGCCCATGCACCCCTCCTTGTCAAGAGCTTTCTAAAGACACCAAGAACACAATCTGAAGCATCCCAGTTCGATGGATCTCATGACTACAAAACAAAACAAACTACCTTCCTTCATAGACAGATCATGGGTTATTTTTCCTTTCCAATTTTCTATGTAGCCATTACACGGGCTAATCACGATCATCCACCAGAGGAATCAGCCAAATTTGGCTACAGGTTTGAGAGGAAAGTAAAAACTTTTAAGAATCCTGCTAATTTTGACTCAACCAGCTTTAGTGAGTTCTTTCTCAAAAATTGTGAGAATGGGATTATGTGAATGGAATAACTTTCAATTCATGGGATATTAGATGCACTTTGGATGAAGGTCCCGGGAAGGTCCAACAAAATGGAGCAATCCTATTGGTAAAGAGTCATAAATGGGTTTAGGGTTTATAGATGAAGATTCAAAACCAGTTCAAATCAATTTGGAAACAAAGTAAGGAAAAAAACCCAGCAATTCAAGCCAAAATTTTGCCTATTTTGTTTGGCTTAAAGAATTTCAGATTGGGCCAATTGTACCTTTTAAAGGCTGCCCACCTTGCCCCCATTGAAGTTCATCACTTCAACCACATTAAGGTTTGATCCCACACCTCCTTAGGGGAAAGAGAGGAGCTCCTCACGAAACAAACTTCATTTCAAATGTTTCAGTAGAAATTGCATTACTTTTATCAATGTCATCAACTCTGATTTTTTTATTTCAAGGAATTCACAAAATTTGGTTTTTTATCCCAATTTGTTTTTCCTTATGAGTATGAGGGGATATGGCTGAAATTACACACTCAACTGCTGGCTTCAATCCTTATTTTTTCAAGGACTCCAATTGCTTGCAAGTGAAAATTCAATGCAATCTACAAATAATATAAAGATGACAAGATTGCAAATGAGATTTCAAGTAATGATCGCCATGAATGTCCTTTCCATTATGCATGGAATAGTTGTTGACATTAAAACAAGGGGCTTTGCCATGAAAGGCTATGTCCTGAAAATAAGATATTACATTAATATTTTACTATGAACTCAAGTTATATTGGATGAAAGTTTGTTGGCTTTATGAAAGACCATGAATTTGTTTTTCCACATATGTACTAAAAAATAAAGTTTTCTAACCATTTTAAAATTCATTCTAGATATTTAAAAATTGAAACCATAGTTCTATTGTCTTTTTTTTAACCATACAAATGAATATAAGGTTTGTAAATAATTATATTGTGTAAGAAAATCCAAGTTTTTCAAACTTGGATAATGTAGACAATTTTAGCAATGTGCATGAGGTATTTCAATGTTTGAAACAAACATCAATATTGAATGTATATAATTTAAATGGAAAGATTTTTATTTTTAATCTCATTTTCATTTTGAAATTTGAGAATTTGGCAATTCTTATATTTGTTTTTGTCACATTTTTAGTTTAGGTTTTCCATGAAAGGTGTTTTGTTATGGTGTTTGGTGGGTGTACATGTGGATAAAAAAATCGTCCAAATTTTTGTTTGTCTCATTACTGATATTTATGAATCTTTTTTACACATGGTCCATGAAAAAAATGTAAAAATACAAATTCAAACCACAAGCTGCCAACATTTTGAGAATAATTACTTTAGGTGAAAAATGCAACATTTACATGCATATTTTCACAAACATTACACTTTAAATAATGGAGATATTAATGATTTTTTATTATACATTGAAAATGTTTTTGGTAATTTGAATTCAATATAAATCAATTTGTGAAAATCTAACCAATATGCTTCTATTACACAATATTTGCATTCATTTCCAGGGACATTTGCCGACATATGGTTTAGTTGAAATTCAACTTTTGTGGTGCTTTCATTAAATTGTGATTTTAATTTGAATTTATCCATGAAATATAATAGTTCTTGTTTTTTTTTGGCTTGGTTATTATCTTTTAGAATGTCAACACTAAAGTCTCCCATAATGATGATTAAACAATGTTTGGGAGATTGTTGAATTATAGTTTGAAGATTGTTTAAGAATGTAAAAATTCAACACGAATGAGCTTTATACACACATACAATATGTATTGATTTTCGTGTATTAATATTAAAAGTTGATGTTATATATTTTGAACCATCACTAGTTATTGAAGGAATCTAAGTGCATGTGTATGTCATACATCATCATCAACCCATGACAATCATGAATTGAAATATATGAATACTTCAATGAATTAATAAATTTGTGCACATCTATTGATGCATGGTGTATTCTTGTTTATATAAAACATAAGATATGAAACATTTGAAAGTTATGATCATGATTGATGTCTTTGTAATGTTGGTGTAAAGAAGTTGTATTCAAGGCTTGTATAATTACATGAAAATTATGTAAGTTTTTTAATTGAGGAATTAATGGTATCCAAGTTTCAATTGTTTTCAATCTATTCATTTTTATATGTCTCTTGGACCCATGTAGAAATCTTCATGTTGGAGAGGAATTAACAAAAGTAGTTTGTCTTTTGTTCAAATATGAGATAATGTTGTATATGTTAACCCATATTTTTTAACGTTAGTGGGATCAAAAACCAACTCATCTAATGATAATCCCTAAGAATAATAAATGGTTTTTGCTACTGCAAGTTGAATTAGAAATTGAATCCTTGTTATGATAAATGATTGGGATTTACCAATTTTTATATCTTTGATTATAGGTTCAATTGGTGTCCATTTTGATTCAATGTTATTGTCATAATAATGATTATTTTTCTCTTGTTAATGTTCCGATTTTAGAATTTTAAAACATTATCCATATAATGGTTTTTTCACAATATGTTATTGATGTTTTTAAAATGTCATCAACTCCATTCACAAGACCATTAGATGTTGCATAATTACTAGCACATAATTCAACCAACATGTGAAAGTAGGAAAAAAAAGAACTAAACAATTTGTGGACAATCCTTAAAAATTGTTTTTTGAAAATTTGAAAAATCACCATGGGAACACTAAATGTCAAAAAAATTGTTTATTTTTTTAAATTATTTTTTATACTTTCAAAGTTGCAACTACAAAATTTTCATGAAAATTCACCATGTTTCAAGAGTTTTTTTATATGTGTAAAACACTTAAGAAAAACATGTAGACATGTGGTTTTTTTGTATCAAAAGTTTTTTTTCCCTTATTAAATGTTCACCAAATTGTTTCAATTTTTTTTGTGAATTTTAACATATTCCACAAGAAAGGATCCATGTGTTCAAAACGTTCAAAAATAAATACATATACCTTTTTAGATTTTAATACTTGAATGTCCTTTTACACTATTATAGTTTTGAATTTATAATCATGGTTCAAAGTTAAGTTTTAAATTTGACTATAATGTAAGGCTTGATGCAAAAAAAATTGAATTTTTATCATGTTATATGTCATATTTAGCTTCAAATTTGATACTCAATCTAAAAAACTGTGTGAAAAATGTAGCATAAACCAATAGAACATTGTTAAATGGAAAAATGCAATCCTTGAAAAGGATTTTAACCTTAACACAACTAGTTTTTTCTTTCATAATTTCACCCCAAAAAAATTATTTATATGAATTGTAGAATGCAAACCCATAGTTTTATTCAAATCATTTGAAAGTTTGTAAGATGGTGGGCATGATTGATAATCGATGACCATTGCTTTGAAAATAAACGTGGGACCTAATGCATTAATGAACACATTTTTCATTGTGTTTTTGCACAAGTTTATTTGTGTAAAATAAATATGAAATAACAAAATTGTTGGGTGGCTGTTGATTATAAATTGAATTTATTGAATATCTTTTGTGTTTTTTGGTTGCAATATGAAATTTGTTCAAAGTTTGTATAAAAACCATATCAAAATGTTGCATAATTTTATTTAGTTCATAACATTAAACATATGTTTGCCAAATATTTGGTGCTAATGCATTAACATTATCTTTGATATTTTGAAAAATCCAACTATCTTTCATAGGGGGTATTTGATAGAAATCACTTGTCATGATAACATCAACACCACCAAAAACTTTGTTTTGAATGTGTTTTATGGACCTTAACCTGTTATTTATAACATTAAACATTCTAGCATCAACAAGTGATATTTCATCTATGACAACAAATTATAGTTCTTGATATTGACATGTAAGCCTATTTAATGAATTTGATGATAAGTTTGGTAAACTAGATAAGGATTGTTGAATAGGTATGTTCAATGCTGAATGTATTATTAAACCATCAATATTAGAAGTAGTTTTACTTATTGATGTCATAAGTAAACCCTTGGTTTTTATTAAGTCAAAAGACATGTTTTTATTGTATAATCATAGTAATCCACTAGAAGGAAAGTAGACTTTTTCGACTGGTCCTTGCGACTGTTTTCTAGTCGCAGGCGACATCTATAACTAAAAGTTGTGTAGTCACTTTGGAGAAGTCGCAGGCGTCCTTAGTCGTAGGCGACAACGGGGTGGACGGAAACTGTTCAACGTACAAATACCAGTTCATGACAAAATACGAGTATACGTATGTGATGCCAGTATTCAACAATTATTTTGGTTATTATTTTTCACTAATGCATAGAAACCACGTGGTATATTGGATTTAAAAATTCTTCATGACATCTAATAATACTACCCGTCTGATTCAAGCACTAGGATTATGACACGTGGCTTTTAATATGGTATTTACTCTATTATTAAATAATTACAGTATATATGGAACGTTCGATTTTACTCATAACGATTATGACATGTGGCAATTAATTTTTTATTTTAGTTTTAAATAATGCATTTATTTACAAATAATGCATGAATTTTTTTGTCGTCCAATTTCATGTTGCACACAGTAGATCCTAAGCGTTTATGGCTTTGCCTAATATTTATAATAAACACAATATATACTTCAGTTGAGTTTTGAAACCCAATGGTAGGAGCATTTATAAATTGCCTACAATCCCAAAAATTTAAGCACCCAAGGTAAAATTACATAAGGATTTGGTAGTTTAAGCTTGACATGCCAATTTGCTTGGCCTCCCACCAAAACCAGGATAGATTTTATTACTATGGCAATGGGTTATAAGTTCTTGCACTCATCGGTCTAATTACACATGAACTATTCCAAGCATTTGAACAGCCCACATGGGTTCACTGGGGAAAAATTGAACATACATAACATTGAGTTCACCTTTCTGCCTGCAAGGTCCCTGGTGCAACAACCCAATCTTAGCCCACATCTTCTAATGTAAGTAAATATATTCAAAACCTAGCAGTGCCTAAACTACTACATTCGACTACAACCACATCTACGCCCTCATGGGTCCTCTTGTTGCCTCTAAATGCTCCTTGACCTACACCATTGTTGCCATGATCAACAAGAGGCCTCTAAATGCTCCTTGACCTGCACCATTGTTGCCATGATCAACAATACTCCAAACAACATTCCTGCTGCTCAACATCAGACAGACCAATCTTGGCGCATACATATACTACTAACTGATAAGTAACTTTACAAGGTTGTTTCAGCACAAACCAAAGACAACTTCAAGAGTGATGAGACATCAAGAATCTGCTTTATGAACAACTTCTCATTGAATTGCTCAACAAAATCCACCACAAGCTTGTCTAGATATAATATTGAATGATAACTAATTTCAGAGGTTATGAGAAACACGTACATCAAGAATCTGCATATTCTCATTTTCCTACTTCACAAGTAGCTTCTCATTGAATTGCTCAATGAAATCCACCTTCTTGTTGCGGTGTAGCAGATGGTTAAAGGCTTTCAGCACTGACCCCTCTTCAATTGACAATATCTTTAGAGGCACATGGCTTTGTGCCCTGTCAAAGATAAGCAGCATGATGCTTGGACTATTCCATTAAACACAATTATCAGAACACAGGAGTTTGAAAAGTTACTTGCACATATACTAGACCTTCACCACCCTCAAGGCAAGTTGAACACA